>Ga0326727_10000525_pt1 | contig 157495 bp, 123 predicted proteins | sample MB2enrmetagenome_FD_207643 | JGI IMG/M metagenome (GOLD analysis project Ga0326727, IMG submission 207643) | Lab enriched peat soil microbial communities from McLean, Ithaca, NY, United States - MB29MY | ecosystem: Environmental > Terrestrial > Soil > Wetlands > Peat | place: USA: New York...
AAAGACGAATGCCTTGCAAATGGTGTTTCAAGGTGGAGAAGAGGGGCAAGCGAGCCACCTGCAGCATGCCGAAACACTCGAACACGGTACATCCGAATGGGTCGATGCGGCGGGGGCGCATTCCAAAGTGGAAGCGGACAAGCTGGCGATGGACTATGGCGCTTCGGGGAAAGCGCAGTTAATGACGGCCACGGGATCAGTGCAGACGGAGCGAGAGTTGAAGGGGCGGCCCACACAAACGGCCAGTGCCTCGCGAGGGACCGTCAAGTTGGAGCCGACCGGGGAATGGTCGCAGATGAATTTGCAGGGCAACGTGCACCTAAAGGAAGCCGATCGCACGGCCGAGGCGCAGCAAGGGGTGTTCGCCAGGGCCGTACAGACCGCGGTGCTGACGGGCCAGGCCGTGGTGCGGGACTCGAGCAGCGAGACGCGGGCGCCAAAGATCACGTTTTGGCAGGCCACGGGGGATGTCGAGGCCGAGGGCGGTGTGCGCTCGACGGACTTCTCCGGGCAGACCGGCACGATGCACCTGAGCAGTTCGCTGCCCGCGAATATTACCTCTGATCACTTGCAGGGGAATTCGAAGACGGGGCGCGCGCTGTATACGGGCCATGCGCGGCTATGGCAAGGGCCATCTGTACTGGAGGCGGATTCGATCGAGTTGCTGCGAGGGACGCGAGTCATGAACGCGGCGGGCAAGGTGCGGGGCGTGTTTCAGCAGGAGACGACCGGGCCTACGGCGAGTGGGTCAGCGGCGAGTGGGCCGGCGGCGAAGAAACAACCAGCACTGTGGCATGTCACCAGCGGGACACTCACCTATTGGGATGCGGAGAGCCGCGCGCACCTGGAGAAAAATGTGGTGGTGCAATCGGAGGACCAGCGTATGCGGGGGCCACTCCTGGATCTCTTCTTCACTCACGCGGAGGGCAACGAGGGCACCTCCCAGATCAGCCGAGCGATCGGCACCGGGGGCGTGATCGTGGAACAAGGGGATCGGCGGGGTACCGCGGAGAAGGGCGTGTACACCGCCGCGGACCAAAAATTCGTGTTGAGCGGAGGAAAACCCACGCTTTTTGACCCAGAACAAGGCACAACCAGCGGGCGTGAATTGACCTTCTTTTTAGCGGATGATACGATCGTGGTCGACTCGGGAAATGGTTCGCGCACGCTGACCAAACACCGGGTCCAGAGATAAGGGGACCGCCCAGCGGTCCCGCGTGAAGAGGAATGCCCACACTCCAAGGCGTCGATCTCAGCAAGTCCTACCGGGGACGCAAGGTAGTCGATAACGTCGAGTTGGAAATCGGACAAGGGGAAGTAGTGGGTTTGCTGGGGCCAAATGGCGCCGGCAAAACGACCACTTTCTACATGATTGTGGGACTGGCGCGGCCGGATGCGGGGCGGGTGCTGCTGAATGGCCAGGATATTACCGACCTGCCGATGTACCAGAGGGCGCGCAGCGGCATCAGCTACCTTCCGCAAGAACCCTCGGTTTTCCGGCAACTTACCAGCGAAGAAAACCTTCTGGCGGTGCTGGAGACCCTGCCGTTGACGCCCGAGCAGCAGCGCGACCGCCTGGAAGAACTGCTGGCCCAGATGGGGCTGCAGATGGTACGCCAGAGCAAGGCCTACATGCTCTCCGGGGGTGAACGGCGGCGGCTGGAGATTGCCAGGTCATTGACGCTGCAGCCGAGCTTCATCTTGTTGGATGAACCGTTCTCTGGGATCGATCCCCTGACCGTCAAGGACTTGCAGGACCTGATCCGGGAATTGAGCCGGTCGGGAATAGGGGCGCTCATCACCGATCATAACGTGCGGGAAACCCTGAGCGTTACGGACCGCGCCTACATCGTGAATCATGGGAGAATCATGAAGAAGGGTACTCCTGAGGCTTTGAGCAATGACCCGGAAGTTCGGCGGGTCTACCTTGGCGACAATTTCCGGCTGAATTAGGTTTATGCTAAGGATTGCGAACGGGGATTAGGATCGGAACCCATGGCCTGGCAGGGACTCAAACTTAACCTCAGAGTACAGCAGAAGCAGATTCTGACGCCCGGGCTTGTGCAGATGGTCAGCGTGCTGGCGCTGAACCGCCTGGAACTTCGCGAGATGATCAACCAAGAGATGATCGCGAACCCCGTTCTGGAAGAGCTTTCCGAAGAACCCACCGTCAGCGACAACTACAGCGACGAGACTTTTCTGAAGGCGGAAACCGAGAAGGTGCCCGAGAAGGAAGCCGCCAATCCCTTTGACGAGTTCGACGTCGGTGCCTTTTTCAACCAGTACCTGGATACCGGGGGAGACGGCGGCAAGTCGCAGGAGCGCGAGATCTCAGAGCGCCCCTCGTTTGAGAAGTTCCTTTCCTCGCCCGCGGGGCTGACCGACCATCTGGCCTGGCAATTGAGCGTGACGATCTGCTCCGAAGCGGTGAAGGAAATCGCCGAGAACATCATCGGCAATCTGGATGAGAACGGCTACCTGACGGCTTCCGTGGAAGAGCTTTCACAGAATGGCAAGTATTCGCAGGACGATCTGGAGGACGGGCTGGCGGTGGTGCAGGAGTTTGACCCCATCGGGGTGGGGTCGCGGGACTTGCGCGAGTGCCTGCTGCTGCAGTTGAAGGCCTTTGATCCGCAGAACACGCTGGCGCAGCAAATTGTCTCCGAACACCTGAAACAGGTGCAGTCCAACCAACTGAAGGAAATTGCGCGCGCGTTGAACCGGCCAATGGATATCGTCAAACACGCCATTGATACCATCAAGAAGCTGGATCCGCGCCCGGGGCTGCGCTACAACAAGACGGAACCCCGGCTGGTCGAGCCGGACGTGTACTTCCGCAAAGTGGATGACCAGTGGCAGGTCTTCCTGAACGAGGATGACATGCCGCAACTGCGGCTCAGCCCCACGTACCGCAGACTGCTGGTGCGCGATGCCGCGGACAAGGAAGTGCGCAATTACGTGAAGGAGCGGTTCACGGCGGCGATCCAGTTGATGAAGAACATCGAGCAGAGAAAGCACACGATCCTGCGGGTCTGCCAGTCCATCATTGCGCGCCAGGGGGAATTCCTGGACAAAGGCCCCGATGCGCTGAAGCCGATGATGATTAAGGAAGTGGCGGAAGAGGTCGGCGTGCATCCCTCGACGGTGAGCCGCGCCGTGGCCAGCAAGTACGCGCACACGCCGCAGGGAGTGATGGAGCTGCGATCGTTTTTCAGCGAGGCGGTGAATGGGCCGGAGGGCGGCGGGATGTCGCTGCTGACGCTGAAGCGCCTGGTCAAGAAGATGATCGACGAAGAAGACGCCACCAAGCCGCTGACCGACGATCAAATTGCCAAGAAGCTGGAAGACAACGGCATCCACGTGACGCGGCGGACCGTGGCGAAGTACCGCGAGGACATGAGGATTCCCAGCACGCACCAGCGCCGGGTGAAAAGCTGACTCTTAGCCTGCCGTGAAACGCACCTCACCAACAACACGAAACGCGCGAGCTTCGGGACGCCACTTGGTTATCCTGACGGGCTTGTCCGGCTCCGGAAAGAGCACCGTCCTCAAGGCGTTCGAGGACATGGGCTACAACTGCGTGGACAATCTGCCAGTCGAGCTGATCCCGATTTTCGCGGAACTGCACGCGGCGGGAGAAGGCGATTACCGGCGGGCGGCTTTGCTCGTGGACGCGCGCGAAGGGTTGCAACTGGAAAAGCTGCCGGGGCTCCTGAAACATCTGCGGCGCGATCATCCGATCACGCTGGTGTACATCGAGGCGCACGAGGACGCGTTGCTACGGCGCTATAGCGAGACGCGCCGGCCGCACCCGCTGGGCAAGGATTTTTCGGTGCGCGAAAACCTGGAACACGAGCGCGCGCTGATGGAGCCGATCCGCAAGCTTGCGGACATGGTCATCGACACTTCGCAATTCAACGTGCACGAGCTGCGGCAGTTCGTGAATCAGAGGTTCCGCTCGGAAAGCCAGCGATCGCTGCTCGTTTCGCTGGTGAGCTTTGGCTACAAGTTTGGGGTGCCGACCGATGCGGACCTGATGTTTGACGTGCGCTTCCTGCCCAATCCCCATTTTGTGCCAGGATTGCGGCGGTTTACGGGGCGGGACCTCAAGGTGCGCCGTTACATCCAGTCATTTCCGCAGACCGGGGAATTCCTGCGCCGGATACAAGGATTGTTGACCTACCTGATCCCCCACTACATCGAAGAGGGCAAGAGCTACTTGACCATCGCGTTCGGCTGCACCGGGGGAAGGCACCGCTCGGTGATGATGGCGGAGTGGATGAAAAAGGCGCTTGAGAAGCGGGGGCTTGCGACGCGGGTGGTCCACCGGGACATAGACAAGTAGGGACTGCCCATCCGTTCAGGTTACGGACCCGCCTCCGAAAACTTGACACGGCGCGCTGCAGCCGAATAGCGTACCAAGAGGGTGTTGCGGAACTCTTTTCGGGGAGCAGGGATTGGGCTCTTTTCTTTCACCACAGCTAAAGCGCCTTCTGGGCTACGTCCGGCCTTACCGGTTATCGATGGCCTTCGGTATAGCTCTATTGGCCGTTGTGGGGATCGCGGAAGGCGTGATCGTCCTCATGATCGTGCCCATCTTCAGCCGCGTGTTGAATCCCACGGCTCCTGATTCCAATGTGCTTCTGTTTAGGGTGCCCGGAGGAGGGCCCGCCATCTACCTAAACCGGTTCTTTCCGCACAGTATTCACAATGTATGGACTGTGGTGTCCCTCTCGCTGCTGATTGTCTTTCTTGCAAAATCGCTTGCCGAGTTTGGCGGAAATACGCTCATTCAGTTTGCGGGGCACCGGGCGATCAATGATTTGCGGAACACGGTTTACGAAAAAATCATCCGGCAGCCCATCGCCTTTTTCCAGCAGCAACCCACCGGACGCATCATGTCCGCCGTCATCAATGACGTTGAGCGGTCACGCCCCGCGCTTTCCGAATACCTCGCGGATGCGTTCCGCCAGACGTTCACATTTCTGACCCTCATCATAGTGCTTTTCTCGATTGACTGGAAAATGACTTTGGCCTGCGGCATCTTTCTTCCCCTCATCGTGTGGCCGGTAGCCAAACTCGGCCGTCACATTCGCCGTTCGGTTGAGAGGAGCCAATCGAAACTTGGCGAACTGAATCAGATTTTGCAGGAAACCATCACCGGCAACCGCATCGTGAAGGCCTTCGGGATGGAAGAATTCGAAATCCGGAAATTCTGGCTGGCGGCGCGGCGCCTGCTGCGGGAGACCATGCGGTGGGTGTCCGCGCACGTGGGAACCTCGCCGCTGATGGACATACTCCAGCCCGTGGTGATTGCCTTGCTCCTCCTCTACGCCCGCGACAGAATTCTCCACCAGCAGATGACCGTGCCATTGTTCATCGCGTTTGTCTACGCGCTGTTCAAGTCCTACGAGCCGATCAAACGTATGGGCTCGGTGTACCAGCAGTTTCAGCAGGCGCAAGGGGCCACGACGCAGGTCTTCGCGTATCTGGACTTGAAGGAGGAGGCCGACAGGCCCCAGGCTGTCGAGTTGCCACGGTTCTCGAGCGAAATTGAATTTGACAACGTTAGTTTTTCCTACGACTCTGCGCCGGTGTTAAGGGAGATAGGTTTCAAGGCGCGGAAGGGAGAGATCGTAGCAATCGTAGGCACGAGCGGTGCCGGGAAGACCACGCTTGTGAACCTGATTCCGCGTTTCTATGAGGTGACCGGAGGCGCGATTCGCATCGACGGGCACGACGTGTGCGACGTGACTCTCCGCTCGCTGCGGAAACAGATTGCGATGGTCACGCAGGAAAATATCCTGTTCCACGACTCTGTGCGCAACAACATCTGTTATGGGATGAAGGAGGTTTCGCACGAGCGGGTGGAGGAAGCAGCTAGGGCGGCCCTGGCCCACGATTTCATCCAGGAGCTGCCGCAGGGCTATGACACGGTGATCGGCGAACGCGGCACGCGGCTGAGCGGAGGGCAGCGCCAGCGGATCGCCATCGCGCGGGCAATCTTGAAGGATTCGCCGATTCTGATCTTGGATGAAGCCACTTCCGAACTTGATTCGGAATCGGAAATGTATGTACAAAAGGCCCTGAGCAACCTGATGGTGGGACGCACCACGTTTGTGATTGCGCACCGCTTGGGAACCATCCGCAAAGCCGATAAGATTCTGGTGTTGGAGGACGGCTGCATTCGCGAGAGCGGCACGCACGCGGAGCTATTGGAAAAAGGCGGCAGCTACGCGCGCTTGCATGAATTGCAATTTGCGGAAGAAGTAGTTCTGGCGACCCCAGCCGCGCCGAACCAGAATCCGCTGAATTCGAGAAACAGAGCATGAGCGCACAAAGCACCACCCAGGCAGGAACTACTTCGGCGCGGAAACCCGAGTGCCTCTCCATGACCGGGTACGCCACGGTGCGCAGCGAGCACCAGGGCTGGTCTATCCGCGTCAGCGTGAAAAGCGTGAACCATCGGTTTTTGGATGTGAAGCTGCGATTGCCGGAATCGCTGGAGCCTTACGAGATTCGCCTGCGGCAGGCCGTGCGGGATCGCATCCATCGCGGGCATGTGGACGTTCATGTCAGCGTGGAGCCGGGGAAAGCCGCGCCGGTTCACGTGAACCAGGCGCTCCTGCAGGCCTATCTGCGGGCCGCGGATGAGCTGCGCCAGCAGACCGGAGCGAAAGCGGAACTGGATCTGGTTTCACTGTTGCGGCTCCCGGGGGTGATCGCCGGGCTGGACCCGGAATTGCCGGATTCGGAAGAAGAGCAAGAGGAGTTCGGCAAGATGCTGGAGACGCAACTCCGCGAAGCCCTCGGCAAGATGGACGAGATGCGGCGCGCCGAGGGGCGCCATCTGAGCGAGGAACTCCGCGAACGCACGATGCGCATCGGCACGCTGGTGGAGCGGGTGCGCGGCCTGGTGGAAACTTTGAGGCCGGCCTTCGCGCGCCGGCTGGACTCCCGGCTCAGGGATCTGCTGAGCGGCAACAGCATCGATCCCGCGCGCCTGGCGCAGGAGGCCGCCTTACTTGCGGAACGCAGCGATATCAGTGAAGAATTAGACCGGCTGCGCAGCCATCTGCAGCAATTTGCGCAATTGCTGGACGGCGCCGGCGAACTCGGCAAGAAACTCGATTTCCTGCTCCAGGAAATGCAGCGCGAGGCGAACACCATGCTTTCCAAGACGCCCGGCGTGGAAAGCGAAGCCCTGGCAATCACGGGAATCGCGCTGGAGATCAAAGCGGAAATCGAGAAATTGCGGGAACAGGTGCAGAACATCGAATGAGCGAGGGAAACGGGATTGCACCGCTGGTCGTGATCGTGTCCGGGCCGTCGGGCTCGGGGAAATCGACGCTGGTGCAGAAGATATTGGAGCTGCCGGGCACGATGCCTTCGATATCCTGCACCACCAGGCCCCGGCGGGCGACCGAGGCCTCTGGAAAATGTTATGATTTCGTCACCGAGGCGGAATTCGACGGCATGGTCGCCCGGGGTGATTTTCTGGAGTATGCGCGTGTCTTTGGGAAGCATTCCTACGGCACGCCCAGGAAATGGCTGGACGAGTCGCGGGCGCGCGGCCTGGACTTGGTGCTCGAGATTGACGTGCAGGGCGCGGCGCAGGTAAAGAAGACATTGCCGGAAGCCGTGGCCATCTTTATTTTGCCGCCCTCGCGGCAGGAACTGGGCCGGCGCTTGCGCAGCCGTGGCCAGGACTCCGGCGAGGAAATTGCCCGGCGGCTGGCGCAGGCCCGCGAGGAAATTGCCGCGAGCGAAAAGTTTTACGATTTTTGTGTGGTGAACGACGACGTGGAACGTGCCGGCCGCGAAGCCCAGGCGATTCTTCTGGCGCTGCGCTGCGGCAGTGCCCGCCGCCGCGACCGCGTGAATCAAGTCCTGGCATCGTTTGGAGGGTAAGACACTCATGACCGTGCAAACCAAAGCTCCGGAGAGCCAGTTTGCCTATGTTGTGCTGGCCGCTCGACGCGCCCGGCAGATCATGGCGGGCGCACCGCCGCTGGTGGAAAACCTGCGAACGCTGAAGGCGACGCGAATCGCCTGCGAAGAGGTCACCAATGGCTTGATTGAGTACGACTTCACCGAGCCCGGGAGCGACGAGGAAAAGGAAAGCGTCAAGCGGCGCAGGTAGCGCGCCCGCGAGGATTCCATGCGCATCACCCTTGGGGTCACCGGCGGAGTCGCGGCCTACAAATCCGCGGAACTCGTGCGCCGTTTGCAGCAGGAGGGCCACATCGTCCAGGTGGTAATGACGCGCGCGGCCTGCGAGTTTGTCACGCCCCTGACATTTGCAGCCCTGAGCGGTCAGAAAGTCATCACCGATCTCTTCGCCAAATCTCCCACCGGCGAAGCCAATCTCGAATCCGCCATTGAACACATTGCCGTGGCGCAGCGCACGGATCTGCTGCTTGTGGCGCCGGCCACCGCGGACATGCTCGCGAAATTTGCGCGCGGCCTGGCCGACGATTTTCTCTCTACGCTGTATCTCGCGTCCACCGCGCCGGTGCTTGTGGCCCCGGCGATGAACGTCAACATGTGGCAGCATGCGGCAACGCAGGAAAATCTGGCGGCGCTGAAGGCGCGGGGCGTGCACGTTGTTGAGCCCGATGCCGGGTATCTTGCCTGCGGCATGACCGGGCCGGGGCGCCTGGCGGAACTCGATGAAATTCTGAAAGCGGTGCAGGGAATCGCGCAGACGAAGCGCGACTTGGCGGGCGAGACTTTGCTGGTTACCGCCGGACCCACCTGCGAGGACATCGATCCCGTGCGTTACATCACCAATCGCTCCTCGGGAAAGATGGGTTATGCGGTGGCGGAGGCCGGGGCACGGCGCGGGGCCAAGGTCATTTTGATCGCGGGCCCGACGGCGTTGACGACTCCCGAGGGCGTGGAGCGCTTGGATGTGCGCACGGCGGAGGAAATGCTGGCTGCCGCACGGAAACATTTTTCGGCCTGCTCGCTGGCGGTTTTCGCGGCGGCGGTGGCGGATTACCGGCCGGCCGAACCGGCAAAATCGAAAATCAAGCGCAGCAAGGAAGCGCTGACGATTCGCCTGGAACCCAACACCGACATTCTGGCCAGCCTGGCGAAGGAAAAGGGTGAGCGGATTGTTGTGGGATTCGCGGCGGAGACCGATCAAGTCGCGGAAAACGCGCGGAAGAAGCTGGCGCAGAAAAATGCCGACTTGATGGTCGCGAATGACGTGACGGCGGAGGGCGCGGGTTTTGAATACGACACCAACATCGTTACCCTGTTTTCCCGCGATGGCCGCGACCTCCCGCTGCCCCGAATGAGCAAAGCCGAAGTGGCCGAGCGCATTCTGGACGAGGCCGTGCGGCTTCGCAGCGTTCTGCGCAGCAAGCCCGCGTCACACAGAGCAGGCGATTAACCCAACATGACCGACCGCGCTTCGGAATCGCTCCAAGAGAAGATCGAAGAACGCCTGCGGTACTACGAGGACCTGGGCATCCGGTTGTTCTATCGGGATCGCACTCCCGCTGCGGGCGCCGCAAGCCCCGCGCCAGCCGTTTCGACGCAAGTGCCTACTTCCGCCCATCAGGAGAATCCTTTGCCAAAGCCGATCGCCAAGCCCTTGCCGCCGAGGCAGGCTGTGGCCGCTCCAGCACCGCGCATCGCGCCAGTCGTTGCGCCTTCGGGCCCATCACTTTTCGAGAGCGTCGACAAGATCAAAGACGACACGCTGCCGAAGATTCGCGAAGACATTGGCGATTGCACGCGCTGCAAGCTGCACAAGGGCCGCAACAAAATAGTTTTTGGCGATGGCCATCCCAAAGCCGAACTCGTGTTTATCGGCGAGGGGCCAGGCGCCGACGAAGATTATCAGGGGCTGCCGTTCGTCGGCCGGGCCGGCAAACTTCTGACGCAAATGATTGAAGCCATGGGCCTGCAGCGCAAGGACGTTTACATCTGCAACGTGGTGAAATGCCGGCCGCCGGAAAATCGCGCGCCGGAGCCGGATGAAGTGGCCACCTGCTCGCCGTACCTGCTGCGGCAGATCGACGTGATCCAGCCCAAAGTGATCGTGTGCCTGGGCGCCGTCGCCGCGAAAACTCTGCTGGCAACGACGCGCGGGATCTCGCAATTCCGCGGCGAGTGGCTGGAATGGCGCGGCCACAAACTCATGGCTACCTATCATCCCGCATATCTTCTGCGGAATCCCAACGCCAAGGGCGAAGTGTGGAAAGACCTGCAGAAGGTGATGGCGGAATTGGGCCTGCAGCCGCCGAAAAAACCAAAATCGTCATAGCATGATGCCAGATATTTCCCTGCATTTCCCGCCGTAAGCAGGCAAAATCACATTGAGAAATATGATTCGCCTAGTGTTCATAGCGGCTCCTCAGCGCACACTCCTTGCGGAGATGCTTTTCTAATTCATCATGGGAATCTTCTACGGCCTCCTGACCGCGCTCACCTGGGGAAGCGCCGACCTGTTTGCGCGTTTCGCCACGCGGAAGATCGGCACGCTGCGCACGATGCTCTATATGCAGTTGACGGGATTCATCCTGTTGACGCTGGCGATGCATTGGCTCGGCGGGTGGGGGCATCTCGCGGACGGTTCCGGCTGGCGGCCGTGGGCCTGGGGAATTCTGGTGGGCCTGCTCAATGCTTCGGGCACGATGGCGCTCTACCGTTCCTTTGAGATTGGCAAGATGTCCATCGTGGCGCCGCTCTCCGCCAGCTATCCCGTGCTGACACTGTTGCTGTCTGTTTTGACCGGAGAGCGCTTGACCCTGACGCGACTCGTGGGCATGGCGTTGGCGATCGTCGGAGTCATCCTGGTGGCGCGCGGCGAAACTTTGCCGGGCGATGCGAACACAATCGATGCCGCCACGCAGCCGGCCAAGAAACGACTGGGTGTGGGCTGGGCGCTGCTGGCGGCGGTGGCCTTTGGCGTGATGTTCTGGCTGCTGGGGATTCGCGTGGTGCCGTTGCTCGGGGGAGCGCCTACCGTCTGGATCATTCGATTGACGAGTTTTTCTTTTGCCGCGCTCGTGATGCTGATGGCAGGAAGCTCTCTGGCGCCGCCGTCGAAGAAAGACTCGCCCTGGATTCTGGGCGTGGGGATCCTCGATACCAGCGCGTACATCTTCAATAATCTGGGCATGCAACTTGAGCAGGTTTCCGTGGTGAGCGTGCTCGCTTCGCTTTACGGCGCGGTGACCGTGGGGCTCGCCGCGCTCATACTTCGCGAGCCGGTGTCGCGCCTGCAGTGGGTCGGCATTTTTTCTATTTTTGTGGGGATCATCCTGATTAGCCGGTGAGATTCCGCCAGTTCGCCACCGCCGCCGGGCAGCGCCGCTTATGCCACCCGGCCACTACTGCTAAACTACACGCGGGATGTCTGCTTCCTACTGCAACGTAGCCTTGCCCGTTCCTCTACGCACGACATTCACCTATGGCGTGCCGGAGGCGCTTCGCGTGCAGTTGCAACCCGGCTCGCGCGTGCTTGTGCCATTCCGCAAAAAATCAATGGTTGGCGTGGTCCTTGAGCTGACGGACACACCGCCCGAAGGCGCAACCATCCGCGAGGTGAGCAAGCTGATCGATCTTGTGCCGGCGCTGACGCCAAAGCTTCTGGAGCTGGGCCGGTGGATCGCGGGCTACTACCTTGCGCCGATTGGCGAAGTGTTCCGGGCGATGATGCCGCCGGTCACGGAGCTGACAGCGCGGCGCGAACTCGTACTTACGGAAGCGGGCCGCGCGCTAGCGGAGAAACTTCAGCAGAAAGCAGTTCTAACCGATCTCGACGATGACGAGGTCGCGTTGCTGCAAAAACTCCTCAAAAAAAAGGGGGCCTGGCAGGCTAGTCCCGCAGCCAAGCTGGGAATTTCGCCCGAGGGATTACAACGGCTGCAGCGGCGCGGCTATCTGCAAATTCAGGAAACGCTGCAGGGGCGCAAGCGGAAGACGCAACGCGTTGTCGCGTGGAAGGGCGTGGTCGCGGAAGGAAAGCCGCTCAACGAGAAGGAAGAGCGGCTGCGCGCGCTGTTGCAAACCGAACGCGGCCCGCTGCCACTGCCACAACTCCTGAAGCTCTCACAATTGTCGCGCGCGATAATCGAGCGGCTGCTGCGCGAGGGGTTGCTCGAAAGCTGGGAAGAGCCGATCGACCCCGCCGAAGATCGGTTCGATTGCGGCTACACGCCGCCGGCGCATTCGTTGAACGAAGCCCAGGAGCGCGCGTTCGGCGCCATCCGTGCGCGTTTTGAGCTTGGCGAATTTGGCGTGCAACTGCTGCACGGCGTCACGGGCAGCGGCAAGACGGAAGTGTACTTGCGCGCGGTGCAGGACACGCTGGCACGTGGGAAAACCGCGCTGATTCTCGTGCCGGAAATTGCGCTGACGTTGTGGATCGGGCGGCAGTGCCGCGCGTGGTTTGGGGCGAGCTTCGAGGGCGTCGCGGTGCTGCATTCGGCGCTCAGCAACGTGGAACGGGCGCGGGAATGGTGGCGCGTGCGCAATGGGCAGGCGCGGGTTGTGGTAGGCACGCGATCGGCGGTGTTCGCGCCGCTTGAAAATCTCGGCTTGCTCATCGTGGATGAGGAGCAGGACAACAGTTACAAACAGGAAGAAACGCCGAGATATCACGGGCGCGATGTCGCCATCATGCGCGCCAAACTCGAAAATGCCGCGGCGCTGCTGGGTTCCGCAACGCCTTCCCTGGAGACGTACCATCACGCCGTCAACGGGAAATACGAACTACTCACTCTGGCCGAGCGAGTAGAGAATCGCTCGCTGGCCGCGGTGGAGATTGTGGATCTGCGCCAGGAATTTCAGCGGACGCACCAGGCGAATCCCATTTCGCGAGTGCTGCACGAGGGGATTGCAGAATGCCTGTCGTTTCAGACGCAGGTCCTTATTCTGATCAACCGCCGCGGCTACTCCTGGTCCGTGCTCTGCCGGAGTTGCGGCGCTTCCGTTCAGTGCGCCAATTGCAGCATCTCGATGACCTATCACAAAAGCCGCAATCGCCTGGAATGCCACTATTGCGGCTCGACGCAGCCCGTGCCGAAGGTGTGCCCGAAGTGCGGTTCGAAGTACGTCTATTTCTTTGGCGAAGGTTCGGAACACCTGGAAGAACGTTTGCGCAAGGAATTTCCTGGAGCGCGGATTGCGCGACTGGACCGCGACACTGCGCGCACGAAGCAGCAATATCAGGAAACGCTGGGTGCGTTCGCCGGCGGCGCGCTGGATATTCTGGTGGGCACGCAAATGCTCGCCAAGGGGCACGACTTCCAACGTGTCACGCTGGTCGGCGTGATCTCCGCGGATTCCGGGCTGAGCCTGCCTGACTTTCGCGCCGCGGAACGCACTTTTCAGTTGCTCACACAGGTAGCGGGGCGCGCGGGGCGGGGCGATCTGCCCGGCCGCGTGCTCATTCAAACGTATTACCCGGAGCATTACGCGATTCAGGATGCGGTGCGCCAGGATTATGCGTCGTTCTTCGAGCGCGAACTGCATTTCCGCCGCATGATGGCCTATCCGCCGTTTGTGTCGCTCGCGAATGTGATTGTGCGGGATACAAGACTCGAAAATGTGATCTGCTGGTCGCGCCAGCTTTCGGAATATTTTTCGCCGCAGGATGGGAAGGGCCTGCACATCCTCGGGCCGGCCTCGGCCCCGCTGGCGCGCCTGAAAAAGGAGCATCGCTTCCAATTTCTGCTGAAGTCGCCAAAGCGCACGCTGTTGACGAAGGTGCTCACCGGCGCGCTGGCATTTTGCGACGCGCACGAAATCCCGCAAACCGCCGTGCTCGTGGATATGGATCCACTGACGCTGCTGTGATCGCACAGGCCGAACATTCGCTGGCCGACGCACCCCGGCGTCTCGGCGCGATCTCCGAATACTCGCCCAAAACTGTTATGAGTGAGGCGGGTGAATGCTCTTGTCCTCGTACACTACTTTACGGGGCCGCAGTCCCCGGGTGGCGCCGACCACCCCCGTTGCAGCGAGGGCCGCGCACGAAACGAAAAAACCCATGCCTGCTCCGCCAAGGGCGCCTTCAAACCAATGGTAGTTTCCGCCCTGCTTTATGTCCGTGACTGCTCCCGCCGTCAATCCAATTGCCCCTCCCGCCACTGCACCGGTGATCATCCAGCGCTTGGAATCCGGCAGCTTGAGCTGGCGGATGAGCACAATCCTGCGGATGCTTGTGCGATCGAATTGCTGCAGCCGCCCGACCCCAGGACCGTTGCTTCCAGCCATGGCGAGTTGCAGTTCCGCATCGCTGACGCCAGCGACATTTCCGCGGAATTTTTCGCCGCTCCAAAGCAGAATCTCGATGGGAGTGCCGGACTTCAGTTTTTCCACATTTTCCCAGTCGCGATTGCTTCGCGCCGGCAGTTCGGGGACGAGCAATAGAATGATAAGCAGTGCGGTGAGTGTTCGGCGCATCATGACTCCTTCTGGGCTTGCCAGTGAGTCTAGAACTGCGCCGGCCTTGCAATGTGCCTGCTGTGACACTTTCTCAAGTGTCACATTGGGAGGACGAGCGGGCTGCAGATGAACTGCTCGTAACGTCGAAGCTCCGCAAGGGAGGCTTCGGAAACCAGCGGGAATGCCACCACACGACGGCTCTTCGCTAAGTCGCACGCCGTGACCGGGTCGCAGACTACCGCAGCCGTTTCTTTCAGGCCTCGTTGCCACTTGGCCTTGCGTGCATCGCGAAATATTAGACTTTCCGGAGGGAAACCTGCGGCAACCAGCATCGTCCGCGCCATTTTCAAAAAGCCCGGCCATCGCGAGGCGACGCCCACAAGAACCCCCGCAGGAGCGGGCAGCCAACTCGCCAGAGAGGCCGGCACTGAACGGACCTGCAATGTAAGCAACTCGGCTCCTTCACGCAGTTGTTGCCGTACCATCTTCTCTTTTCCGGCGAGCGCGACCGGAATAGCGCCTTCAAGCGCCTGGGAAAGTTGCGGGTCTTGCAAACCGCAGCTCTTGACCGGCAAAGTCACGGCCCGCTGCATCTCCGCCGCCAAGATTCGTCTCAGTTCCTCGTCTTGTTCTATCAGGAGGAAGTGATCGGGAGGCTGCAATTCGAACCAGTGGCGCAGGCGGAAGCGCACGGTAGCCAAAGGGATTCCGAGTCTGCGGGCTGAGCGAAGAAGCTCAGCCACAAACTGGTCGAGCGCGAAGGCGGGTGAGAGCGCGCTTTCTGGTTTGGTATCCCGGACGTACACGCCGCTCCCGTGGCGAAACTCGACCCAACGCTCCCGCTCGAGCTGCCGATATCCGGCGCTGATCGTGTTCGGATGAAGACGGAAGCGCCGCGCCAATTCTCGTGTGCTTGGCAGCCGCTGGCCAGGGCGCAAGTCGCCGCTCAGGATTCCCAGAATCATCTGCGTCACGAGTTGCTCGCGCAGGGTAACGGCGCTTTCATGAGCAAACCAGAGTTGCATGCGAGAGCATTCTAACCCTTGCCGTCGTTCCGAGACAGCGGTGTCAAAGAGAATTCGTCCAGCATCACGATTCCCCGTGGATGCTACGCCCTTGTCTCTTTTTCCTATAGATCGGACCACGGCGATTTTACGAACTACCCGCAGAACTTGGCGGAAAACACAACTTACGGAGCTGTACCGAAAGTCTGAGTTCGCCCCTCTGAACAGCAGGCCGATGGCTTGGTTCGACGTCCTGATTGAGGCGCTTCAGTTTGCCAATCTAAACTAAAAGTTAGGTAACGAATCTACCGGAGTGCCAAGGAGCAGATCCACCTACAGCGGATTCGCCATGAAGCACAGCAGGAAGACGAGCAGCGCCAGGAGTGCGCCAAATCTGCGGTTGGGGTCCAGTGGCGTGGGATCGTAAATCGGGGCTGCACGGAAGTAGCGCACGCCAAACAAAAGAGCGGCCCACATCAGCCAACCCCTCCATAAAAAGAACCCCATCGGCACCAAAATAACCGGCAAGATCAGCGAAACCACGCGATGCAGCCGCGGGCTGACGGAGCGCAGTATGTGCCCGCCATCGAGTTGTCCCACTGGCAATAAATTCAACGCCGTGGCAAATAGTCCGACCCAGGCGGCGCGGCCCACGGGATGCAAGATCAAATTCGCCGCATGGGCATTCGGTTGTATCACCGCTGCGATGAGTCGCATTACCGCAGGGACGCCGAAAACCAGATCAGCGCTTCCATCACTCGCCAGCGCCGGAACCACCTTGGCGTGGAGCACTCCATACGCCATGGCGGGAATCGCCAGGAGGAAGCCCACGATTGGCCCGGAAGCGCCCACATCGAAAAGCGCGCGCACGGAACGTATCGGCGAACGAATCAGTATGAACGCGCCGAAAGTTCCAATTAGCGTGGGCGCAGGAATAAACATGGGGTAGCTCGAGCGGATGTGGTGATACCGGCAGGCGAAGTAATGCCCCAATTCGTGCGCCAACAGGATGGCCAGCAGCGTTGCAGCGAAGGGAAGGCCGGTCAGAAGCGCGGCGGGATGGCGATACGCGAGAGTGAACGTCTGCAGGAAGGCATCAAGCGAAGCAGCCTGATTGTGTGCATAGGCAGCGGCGAAATGCGTACCCGCGAGCAAACTCGTGATCAGCGTCAGGAAAAATAGAAACGCCGCGAGGATAAGCGAGCGAGTTGGAGGGAGCGGCGGGCTCGCTGCGTAAGAAGGCCCGTACGCGGCTAAATCCCGCCAGGTATCGGCACCCAGAAGAGCGGGAGCGCGCTGCTCTGTTTCCGGTGGGGTCACGAAGTTCTACTTGGCCACACCCGCAGTGGTATCTTCCAGGCCCTGCAATTCTTTGCCGGGCTTGAAGCGCACCGCCTTGCCGGGAGGAATGCTGACCTCTTCTCCCGTGCGAGGATTCCGCCCAATGCCGGTCTTGCGCGGCTTCACACTGAAGACCCCAAACTTGCGCAATTCGATGCGTTGACCCCGGCCCAGGGCGCCCTTCAGCGATTCAAACACCGTTTCCACGGCTTGTTCCGCTTTGGTGCGACTGATGTTGGTTTTGCCTACCACTGCGTTTACGATATCGAGCTTGATCACACCGGCCTCCGGCGCTACGTGGCCCGATGCTATTGGGTGCGGCGCAGGTTGTCAAGACGTGTTCGCTCGAATAGACTCGTACCTTTCAAGAACACAATTCTTTCCGATCTGTGTGAGGAGGAGCGGATGTCCGTTAAGCCCGACCGTTGGATTCGCAAGATGGCGCTGGAACACAAAATGATCGAGCCGTTTACCGACCGGCAGATGCGGGAAGGCGTCATCAGCTACGGCGTCTCCTCGTATGGGTACGACATCCGGGTGGCGGACGAGTTCCGTATTTTCACCAATGTGAACTCGACGACCGTCGATCCGAAGCATTTCGACCCGCGTTCGCTGGTGGATTACAAGGGCGACGTCTGTATCATTCCGCCCAACTCATTCGCCCTGGCGCGTTCCGTGGAGTATTTCCGCATCCCGCGCAATGTGCTGACGATCTGCCTGGGCAAATCCACGTACGCGCGCTGCGGCATCATCGTGAATGTCACGCCGTTCGAGCCGGAGTGGGAAGGCTTTGTAACCCTGGAGATCAGCAATACCACGCCGCTGCCCGCGAAAATCTACGCCAACGAAGGCCTGTGCCAGGTGATTTTTTTTCAGAGCGACGAAGACTGCGAAGTCAGCTACAAGGACAAAAAAGGGAAATATCAGGCGCAAGGCGGCATCGTTCTGCCGCGGCTATAGTTAACGGTACGCTCATCCCCTGAGCGTTCCCTGCATGGTGGCGTGAATTCTCCGACTTGATTATTTCTGCGCAAAGGGCGCGGCGTGACCCCATTGCCCGCTCATGACAAATTCGTGCAAAGGCTTGCGCGTGCGGGGCGCCAACTCGCGCTCGCGCAGCACTTCCGGAAGCGTTTGCGGGTCGCCCGCATAGCCGATGGCGAACGCGGCAATTGGTTCCCATCCACTCGGAATCGCGAAGTCTTCGATGGCCTTGTGGGGATCGAATCCCGCCATTTGATGCACGAATAACCCGCGCGAAGTGGCTTCCGTGGTCAGTTGCGAGACAGCCGCGCCCGTGTCGTAGAAGGCGTTTCGGTTGGAATGCCCATTTTTTGCGAACGCGAGTTCCGAGACGGCGATGGCCAGAACCGGCGCGTGCTTGGCCCAGGTTTGGTTGAGTTCCACGAGCGTGCCGAGAATTTTCCTGAAGGTGTCACCGTCTCCCCTGGTTCCCACCAGAAACGCCCACGGCTGCTCGTTATTGCTGGAGGGCGCCCAACGCGCGGCTTCAAACAAACTCTGGAGAATTTCCGGTGAGACCGCTTTGTCCGAGAAAGCGCGCGGGCTCCAGCGTTCGCGAATCAATTCATGGACGGGATATTGTGTGGCTGCTGGCTTGTGCATTTATTTTCTCCTAAACAGTTCTAAGCCGGGATTGTGGCGGGCGGCGAGTTTGCGCCGCCCGCCGTTATTTTGGAAACCAGCCCAGTGCTGGCGCGTTTTACTTGCCTGCCGGCGGAATTATCATCTCCACATCCAGCGTGATGCGCACTTCATCGCTCACCATAACCCCGCCCGAATCGAGCGTCTTGTTCCAGCTCACGCCGAAGTCTTGACGGTTGATCTTGGTGGTGGCGGAAACGGCCGAGCGCTGGAGTCCCCAAGGATCCTTGATGGGAGTCTTCGGGCCGTCCACATTCAGGACCACCTGTTTAGTGACGCCGCGGATGGTGAGGTCGCCGGTCACCTTCAACTCGCCGGGGGAGACCTGCTCCACCTTGGTCGATTTGAAAGTGAGGGTAGGATATTTGGCCACATCCAGGAAATCGGGGCTCTTGAGGTGCTTGTCGCGATCGGGCTCGCGGGTGTCCACGGAAGTGGCGTCAATGCTGACATTCACAGTGGACTTGGTGATGTCCTGATCATCCAGGACGACCGTTCCCTTTACACCGTGAAACTCGCCGCGCACCGTCGAGATCATCAAATGGGTCACGGCAAACTGCGCCGAAGAGTGCTGCGGATCGATCTGCCAGGTGCTCGTACCCGCGCTTGCGGGCAACGCCAGCGCTGCCGCCAGACCTGCCGTCACTGCTAACCGATGGAAATTCAACTTCATTGTTCTTTCTCCTTTTTTGTTGGCGGCGAAAATTGTCTTTAGCATGCGCCAGCTTGCTAGTGCCGTTCCAACTTGTTTCAGCAAATCCTTTCGAGAATACTCTCTACCTGTTCGCGTCAGATGCTTGGACCGTCATCTGGCCGCAAAAGTTGGAACGGCACTAGGCGGGTTCACGCTTTTCCACTTCCGCCAGCAACTTGGCCAGGGTCTTGAGCTGGGGGGCGCCCATGTGGCGAAATTGGCCTTTGTGCAAGTCCCGGACGGGCTGATCCAGTTTTTTCAGCGCCGCCAGGCCTTCTTCCGTAATGCGGGTTTTCACGACGCGCCGGTCCTCCTTCTCGCGGTGGCGCGTGATCCAGCCGTGACTCTCCATGCGGTCGAGGAGGCGGGTGATGTCCGGGTCGCGCGAAATCATGCGCTCGCTGATGCCGCGGCAGAGAAGCCCTGCGGGCTCCGCGCCGCGCAAAATGCGCAGGACGTTGTACTGGGCCATGGTCAGGCCGGCGGATTTAATGAGTTGCTCGGCTTCCTGGGAAAGGGCATCGGCGGTCTTGAGGATGGCGACGAAGATGTGGTCCTCAAGAGGGACGCCGGGGCAGGAGGCATGGCTGCGGGAATTCATGTCCAGAGTATAGTCGTTGTTACGACTATTGTCAAGACAAAAATGTCTCCTGCCTGCGCGACCCCTGGTGACGTTCCAACTTATTCCAGCAAATCCCTTCGAGAATACTCTCTCTGTCTTCGCGTCAGATGCTTGGACCGTCATGCTGCTAAAAGGGTTGGAATAGCACTAGGGCTTCTTTACCGGCCGCAGGTGCACCTCGCTGATGAAACTCTGCGGCCCTTGCACCGCCACCATGCCCACGGCGTGGGCCACGTCCCGGGCGGTTAGGACTTTTTTCGGGTCTTTCAGCCCGCCCCCGGAGAATTCCGTCGCCACGCTTCCGGGACAAATGACGCTCACGCGGATCCCATAGCCGCGCAAATCCTCCGCCATGCAGCCGCTCAAGCCTTGCAAGCCCCACTTTGACGCGCAGTAAATTCCGCCGCCCGCAAAGGTATTTTTTCCAGCCAGGGAACTGATATTGATGATGTCCCCGCTGCCGCGCCGTATCATCCCAGGCACCACGGCCCGGGAAACGAGGAAGACGCTCTTCAGATTTGTGTTGAGAACGCGGTCCCACTCCTCTTCGCTCTTTTCGTGGGCGGGACCGAAACCGCCGATGCCAGCATTGTTCACCAGGATGGTGATGGGCCCCAGCTCTTTCTCCGTGGATTCCACCAGCGGGACAATATCGCCGGTCCTGGTCACGTCGGCGGTCTGCGCGTGCACGCGGGCCCCCAACGCCCGCAGTTCTTGTGCGGCACTCATGAGCGACTCCTCATTGCGCCCGCAGATGCTCATCGCAGCGCCCAGTTTTGCCAGCCGCTGCGCGATGGCCTTGCCGATGCCGCGGCCGCCTCCAGTAACAAGGGCCACTCCCCCCGCCAGCGGTTTCTCCGCGTCGGCGCCGCTATTTCCCGTGCTTATGTTGGCCATATCATTTCTCCCTGCCCAAGCCACGCATTTTATGCGACACTCATCTTATTCCCAAGGATGCCGCTCTGCATCGGTTGCCTCGGAGGTGCCCCGGGGTTGAATCGCAAGGTTCGCGAGTGCTTTTGTTCGCCCACGGACCTTTCCGGTTTTCTGCCGGAAGCAACTTGCGAATGGGAGTCGGGTGCACCTATAATTCAACAGCTTCCGAAAGAGCATTGTCAGTCCGCGGGGAAATTTAAGGTTTCCGGTGAGCGCCGTTGGTTGCCGCCGGATGGTGTGATTTCAGTTCATTGGTTGCAGCGAGGAGATAAGGGAATGAACGCTACACGTAGGATGGCAAGCCTTGCAATGCTTGGGGCGCTTTGCCTCTTCTGTATCACGGTGGCTCCGGCGATGGCGGCGGGCACCGGAGGCGGCGCTGCCGGCCAGCAGAAGTACACCATGGCGGAGTATAACGCCTGGCAGGCGGCTGATGCTGAAAAGAACCCTGCGGCGCAGATCAAGATGCTGGACGACTTCGTCGCGAAATATCCCAATTCGGCGCTTTTGAACTATATCTATGCGCTGTATTACAAAAATTACGGCGCGCAAAAGAATTTCCCGAAGACCATTGAGTATTGCGACAAGCTGATCGCTCTCGGCGACAAGGCCTCCAGCGTCACGGAGAAGTACGAGGCCTATTACATCCGGGCCTTCGCCTACAACAATATTCCCAACCCCGACCCGCAGAGCGCCAAGGCCGCTCATGATGCGGCTCTTGCTGCGCTCAAACTCCTTGACACGGTTCCCAAGCCAGCGGATGTGGACGACGCCAAGTTTGCCGAACAGCAAAAGCAGTCCAAAATCATATTCTACGCGACGGCAGCGAATTCCGCTCTGGCAGCCAAAGACTGCGCGGCCGCGGTGGAATCCTACAAGGCCGCACTGGCGATAACCCCGGACGATCTGACCGAGAACTACAACCTCGGGAAAGCCTACTCCTGCACGACTCCGCCGCAGCAAGCCGACGCGCTGTGGGCGTATGCGCGCGCGGCGACGTCCAAGAGCGCCACCGAGCAGCAGTCCAAGCTGGTCAAGGCCTACTTGCACAAGCTGATCGTGAACTTCCAGGGTGGCACGGTTTGCGATGCGCTGACCGACGCGGAAATGAACGAACTGCTGCAACTCGCCGCAAGTTCCGTGGACCGCCCGGCCAGCTACAAGCTCCCCAGCAGCGCCGATCTTGACACGGCGCGCAGCACCATGACCATCGCCTCCGTTTTCGCCGATCTGAAGGCCGGCGGTGACAAAGCCAAGCTCACCTGGACGGCGTCGTGCGGCCTGGAGTTCCCGGACGTTCCCGGCAAGGTGATCGAAGTGATTGGCGGAGCGGACCCGGTGGTAATCAAAACTGCTTTCGTCACCACCGATGCGGAGTTTGAAGCGGCGACCATCGCCAACATGGAGTTTAAAATTCCGGGCCAGCCCGAAGCCGGCAAACTCGCAAAGGATGCCTTCGTGCACATTACCGGGACTCTGACCTCCTATGAACCCGATCCCGCATTCATGATCCATTTGGAAAAGAGCAAAGTGAGTGCCGACGATCTGCCGAAGGAGAAAGCGCCAGCGAAGAAGCCGGTCCGGAAGCCTGCTGCAAAGCCGCAGTAATTTATGTTTTAGAGAAATGGACCAATGGGCCTCGAGTTCGACTCGGGGCCCTTTTTTTTCAGCGTACGAAATTTCTTTTCTTGGGAGTCTCGTGCGGGCTCTCGCCGTTTGGGCCAGCCTCGCTCTAGCGGCCGCGCCCGCGGCGGTGATCCAGCTTGTATTCCGTCATCTTGCGGCTCAGGGTGTTGCGGTGAATTCCCAGGACCTCGGCGGCACGGGACTGGTTGCCGTTGGTGCGCTCGAGCACGCGCTTGATGAAACGCTTCTCAAATTCGCCGACAGCCTCGTCAAACAGGATTCCGCGCTCCACCATTTGCGCCACAAGACCTTCCAATTGATCTCTCACGTGCGTACTCTCCGCTGACTTGCGTTTTTTGACGGGGCCGGCTTGCTACTCCAATTCGTGCCCCACCAGGATCCGGTAGGCCTCCCGGTATTTGGCACGAGTCGCGGCGACGACGTCGGGAGGCAGGTCGGGCCCGGGTGGCGTTTTTGGCCACTGGATCCTTTCGAGGTAGTCGCGCACAAACTGTTTGTCAAAGGAAGGCTGCGGGCCGCCGGGTTTGTATTGCGCGGCAGGCCAGAATCGCGAGGAATCCGGTGTCAGCGCTTCGTCGATCCAGAGGAGCTGGCCGTCGAGCAATCCAAACTCGAATTTGGTGTCCGCCAGCAGGATTCCCCGCGGTTCGGCGTAGGCGACCGCGCGGCGGTACAGCTCCAGCGTGATGCTGCGCGCCTGTTCGGCAAGTTCCTCGCCGAGGATTCCCGCCGCTTGCTCGAAGGGGATATTTTCATCGTGGCCGGTAACCGCTTTTGTCGCGGGCGTAAATATCGGCTCGGGGAGCTTGTCCGATTCCCGCAAGCCGTCCGGCAGGGAAATGCCGCAGATCTTTCCGGAGGCGCGGTACTCCTTCCAGCCCGAGCCGGATAAGTAACCGCGCGCAACGCACTCGATCGGCAGAGGTTTGGTTTTTCGCACCAGCATGGTGCGCCCCGCCAAATCGTCTTGGTATTTGTCGAACAGGGCTGGGAATTCCGTCAAGCTCAGCACGTGATGCGGGATGATATCTCCAAGAAGATTGAACCAGAACAGCGAGAGTTGCGTAAGGACGCGGCCTTTATCCGGAATCGGCGTCGGCATCACCACATCGAAGGCGGATAAGCGGTCGGTGGCGACGATCAAGAGGCGGTCGCCCAAGTCATAAATGTCTCGCACCTTGCCGCGCGCAGCGGGCGCGAGGCCGGGAAAATTGGTTTCACGCACTACTTTCACGGCAGAAGTTGCACTCACGGAACGGTTCCCCTGAGAAGTGTCCTGCATTCTATCCCAGCCTGCGCCGATGTCAATGTTAGCCGTCACGTTTCCCCGCTGCACACAACCATGCTGTCCGGGGTAGCCGCAGAAAAACAGAAGGGGCGGAATCACTTCCGCCCCGTAACGGCAATACTGAGAATTTTCTTAAGCTGCGGTCGCGGCGCGCTGCCTTCGCGTGGGCGCTGCCTCCTCGCCTTCCCAGCGGACGCTGACGAGCTTCGAGACGCCGGGCTCCTGCATCGTGACACCGTAAAGGACGCTGCTGGTCTCCATGGTCTTGCGGTTGTGGGTGACAATGATGAATTGCGTCTGCGCGCTCATGTCGCCGATCAAGTGCGTGAACCGCCCGACGTTCGCCTCGTCGAGTGGCGCATCCACTTCGTCCAGGATGCAGAAGGGGCTTGGCTGGTAACGGAAGATGGCGATCAGCAGCGCCAGCGCGGTCATGGCCTTCTCGCCGCCCGAAAGCAGCAAAACATTTTGCAAGCGCTTGCCCGGCGGCGAGGCCACAATGTCAATGCCTGCCTCGCCGGAGCTGTCCGGTTCCGTCAAGCGCATCTCCGCCATGCCGCCGCCAAAAATGGTGTGAAAGGCGGTAGAGAAGTTACTGTTGATGGCCGCGAAGGCTTGCTCGAATTTTTCCTTGGTGATGACGTCGAGTTCCTTGATGGCCTGCTGGGTATCGGCGATGGACTGCAGCAGATCATCGCGCTCGCGGGTCAGGAAGGTAAACCGCTGCTCGCACTCGTTGAACTCTTCAAGCGCCATCATATTTACGGCGCCCATGTTCTCGATGCGCTGCTTCATTTCGCGGTAGTTCGCTTCGGCTAGAGCCAGCTCTTCGCCGGACATGAAAGCGGTTTCAGAAGCAATCAAGTCCTCGGGTTGCGCGTTCACCTCGGCGAGGCAGGTTTCGCGCAAGTGCTGGCGGTCGGAATCGTTGCGCGCCTTGTCCACTTCAAAACGGCCGCGCTCCTCGCGCATCTCCTGCAGCGTTTGCCGCGCCAGCCGCAGGTGATCTTCGGCCTGCGTCACACGCGTGCGGCCTTCCTCCCATTCCTGCTCAAGCTGCTTCTGGTTTTCTTCCAGGCGCGTTTTTTCGGTACGCAGCACTTGCAATTGCCGCGTTAATTCTTCCGTTTGCCGGGCCATTGCCGCGGTCTCTTCGCTGATGGACGCTTCCTGCTGCCGCAGAGCCCCCTCGCGGCGTTCCAGATCGCTCCTCTCTTCTTGCAGGCGTTGGGCAATTGCCTCCACGGAGGCCATGCGCTCGTTCATGGCGGCAAGTTCCGCCCTGGCGGTGGCTAATTCTTCCTGTTCGGCCTGCACTCTGGCGCGAAGCTGCACAACCTCTTCCGCCAGGCGCGCGCTTTCGGCTTCCGCCTCGGCCCGCGAGGTCGCCGCGGTTTCATGCTGGAGCTTGGCGCGTTCCGCGCGCTGCTGCACGGTATCGATTTCCTTGCGCACCCCCGACAGCTCGCCTTGGCAGACGGTCAGGTCCAATCCCAGCCGGGCCAGTTCGCTTTGCATCTGCTCGTGACGGTGCTTGGTGGCGAAAAGGTTGCGCTCCGCCTCGCGTTGTTGCGCTGAAAGCTCGTCATTAGCCTGTTCGGAGGTGCGCAATTCCACGGTGATGGTTTCAAGTGCCGCCTGGATCAGGCCCGTCTGGTGCTCCAGATGCCTCACTTCCGCATCCATGGCGCGCAGCTCGCGTTTCATTCCGAGCGGCCCGGCATCGTCCGGTTTGCCGCCCGTGACCATGCGGCCCTGGTAGCAAGTGCCCTCGGGCGTGACGAAAGCATATTGCGGGTACTCGCGCGCCAGCTTCTCCGCGGCAACGGCGCTGTCTGTCAGATAGCCCGAACGCAAGCGCGGCAGGAACTGCTTCGCGGCGGGCCCCAGCGGATCGCGGAACTCCACCAATTTGTCCAGCCGCGAGATCACGCCGTCCTCCGGCCGGAAATGCACGATGGGCTCGTACTCGTCGAGTTTCAGGTTGCGCAACGAATCGACAAAGAAGGTGGCGCGGCCGCCCACTTCATTGCGCAGCAACGAAACGCCGGCGCGGGCGTGATCGTAGGTTTCCACCACGACGTATTCCAGTTCATCGCGCATGTACTGTTCGAAGGCGGCTTCATGTTGCTCCTGCACCTCCGCGTAATCCGCCAGCACGCCGACGGCGCGGAAATCCCCGCCACCGTGGCGCTCGTTGGCTGCGAAAAGTTTCTGCACGGCCTCGCCGGTGTAGGAGTGATCATTCAGAATTTGCGTCAGGGTGGAGTGGCGCGCGCGCACGCCGGCCAGGGAGTCGCGCAGGGATTCCGCCAGTTTGCCGGTCTCTTCGCGGTTCTTGCGCAATTCAATCATGCGCGCCTGGAGTTCCGCGGCCTTGCGCTGCAGCCCACCCAGTTGGTTCATGGCATTCTGCCAGTCCTGGGCGGCGCGCTCCGCGTCATCGCGTACCTGGATGGAGGATTCGAGCAACGTGCCCTCGCGCTCTTCCAGCTTGCGGAGCGACTCGCTCTGGTGGACCAGCGCTTCTTCGGCCTGCTTCTGCTCGCCGTGCAGCCAAAGCAGACTGTCGCTCGCTTGCGTCGCGGCCCGGCGCAGCGCCTCAACACGCGCTTCCGCTTCGGCGATTTGCGTTGTGCGGAAGGAGGCGCGCGCCGCCAGGTCTTCCACGCGAGCGTGCACGATGACGGACTCCGTGCGGACATTTTCCACGACCTGCTGCTGCGCGGCGTTTCGCGCTTCCCACTCGGAAGTTTGCGTGGTGATGGCGTGGCGTTCCGCGGCAATCTGTTCGTTGCGGCCCGTCAATTCCGCGCTGCGCGTCTGGTTAAACGCAATGCGGTTTTCGTTGCGGTCCACTTCCAGGGCCGTGTGATTCAGCACATTCTGATTCTGGCGGATTTCCGCGTCCAGCGAGTAGATCCGCTGGTTCAGGCGATCCTGCTCCGCTTCCTGCTCGTGAATGGATTGCGCCTGCTGCGTTTCCGCCGCGGTCAATTCCGCCAGCCGCCCGCCCAGGCGTTCCGCTTCGCCATCGAGTTCGCGCGCTTTTCCCGCCAGCATCTGACGGACAATTCCGCGCATCTGCTCGCGAATCTCCGAATAGCGGCGGGCTTTGGAGGCTTGCCGCTTCAGCGAGCCCAACTGTTTTTCGACTTCCACGACAATGTCGTTGACGCGCGCGAGGTTCAGCTTGGAGGATTCCAGCTTGGCCTCGCTCAGCCGCTTCTTGGTTTTGAATTTGGTTACGCCCGCGGCTTCTTCGATGATGGCGCGGCGCTCCATGGGCTTCGTGGCGAGAATCAGGCCGATGCGCCCCTGTTCGATGATGGCGTAGGAGTCCGGTCCCAGGCCCACGCCCATGAACATTTCCTGGATGTCGCGCAAGCGGGCCACGCGGCCGTTGATAAGGTATTCGCTTTGGCCGCTGCGATAGAGCCTGCGGCTGACGACGACTTCGCCGGGTTTGCTCACCAGCGTGGGTTTTTCCGCCTTTTTCTTGTGCTTGCCCCTGAATCCCGCTTCCCCTGCTCCCTGTGAGGGCTCGGCTGGGAGGGTCGTTTCCAGGCCCAGCTCATCTGCGGCAAGAGCCTCTTCGCCGACTGGCATTTGGGTTTCCGCGGCCATTGCGCTCTCCGTGCTGTCCGCGGCGAGATTTTCCTTCTCCGCCTCTTCTTCCGCCTCCAGGACGAACCGCGCTGCTTCGGCGAGTTCCGGATCTTCCATGGTGATGATGACTTCGGCCATGCCCATGGGCGGGCGCTTGGTTGTACCGTTGAAAATGCAATCCGCCATGCGTTCCGCGCGCAGGGTCTTGTGGCTTTGCTCGCCCAGCACCCAACTGATGGCGTCCACGACGTTGGATTTCCCGCAGCCATTCGGCCCGACGATGCAGGTGCTGCCCATTCCGCTGAACGTGACCACGGTCCGCTCGCAGAAGGACTTGAAACCTACAATTTCCACTTTTCGGAGCTTAAGCAAGGTGTCCCCTTTTGTCGTGAACTTCCACTTCGCGGCTTACCTTAATCCCTAAACCCGGCGCGCAACCCCACTCTCAACCGCACTCAGGCGCGATCTTGCAGAATGGTCACAGTTCTTCCGCGCGAAGAGAGACGACTTTCCTTTCCTCGAGGGGAGGGGTTTTCCAGCGATGCTTTCGCCCGTAACAGACAGAAAGCAAACACGTTTGGCAGGTTCTCGTTCAGAGGCCCAGCCGCCTGGCGCTAAGATGGCGGTACGGGAGCTAAGACTAACATGCCCCCCTGCCTCTGTAAAGCCCTACTCCACCTATAGTGGCGTTTTCGCCCATGCCACAAGGGTTCGGCTACCAACAGGCTGTTGCGAGAATCCAGAGCAATCAAGGTTGCAGTCGGACGCCGCACCGGAGAGAAATCGATAATCAAGACGCCAGCACCGGCCGCGCCGCTCCTCGGGCGGTCCACAGGTCTGCTACTACTCACGCGGGAAAAATTTCGAGGAGCAAGTAGATAATGATAGCGTGCTACGGCTTGGGCTTGAGCGAGGCAACCTGCGGGAATGAGATTGCGCTCGTGAAGATGCATTCTGGTGGCTGTTGTCCTGTCCTCAACGATGTAACCATCGCCTTGATCGCCTGGCCGGCGTTGGCAGGAATGACGACCGTGGCTGCAAGAAGACCACGCTGAACATAAGCCTGCCCGGTGTTGCGGAGACCGTCGCAGCCGATGTACGGCAAGCTCAACCAACGTTCGTGTTCGACTCCCGTGGTGAGTTCCTCAAATGCCCGGCGCGCGCCAAGAGCCATGGCGTCATTTTGTCCTGCCACAAGTCCGAATGCCACGTCTTTAGCGACATTGAGCTTGAGCCAGGAACCCACGGCATTGTAGGCGCTCTCCTCCGTCCAAAGTCCTTTCAACACGCGCACTTCGACGTCCGCCGGTTTCGCCGCCTGCATGGCGGTAGCACGCCGGACAGCGGCTTTGTTGTCGGAGGGTCCATGGATATAAAGCACTGCGCCTCCATGGGGGAGCAGGTGTGCGATCTGCTCACCCTGGATGCGGCCGACCTCTTCATGATTGGTGGTGATGGAGAAAATCGGCGTGCTCGAGTACTGGCGGCGAAGTTCGCCCAGATAGTCGACCTCCCGGTTCAACACTACCCAGCCCACCCCGGACGCGGCCGCGATTTTCGCGGGTTGCGCGAGCGGCGTCCCCACCGGTTCGAAGAAAATCCCGTTAGGGCGAGTCTCCTCAGGGCTATAGAGGAGCTTAAGCACTTGCTGGCTCTGCACGACCGCGTCGTGCTCCGTTTGTATGACTTGAAGGTCAACTTCGCATTCGTGCGCCGCTTGTTTCGCCGAGATGGTTTGCTCGGCTTGATAATCATTATTCTCAACGACCAAAAGGGCGAGGTTAAGTCTTTTCATCCGAGAGCTCCTTGTAACCGGTGAGATGCCTTGCCAGTTCGCCGCGCTCGCGGCGTTCTTTTCGTGTTCGAGGCGGCGCACATGACGAGGGAAGAAAGAAGAAGGAGCGGGCAACGCTTGCAGCGTATCGCCGCAAGTGGGGCAAGTGTCTCAAGTTTGACGGAGTTCGCTCGCGGTTTGGTCGCTAACAAAAACGACGCCATCGGGGGACTGAGCTCTCTGCCGGGCTTCCTTCCTGTCGGCTGGCTGAACCATGCCACCATTTCCGATTGCAACTCTATCTCTCCGCGAGAACCATACGCCCGCCGTCCTCGCGCGTCAAGTTCACATGGATAAAACGGGAAGTGTGTCTTAGCCCCATAATACTGTCACCACTTGACGGCAGCTTGAGAATAGCACTGCATGAGGCAGGAGACATCCACGCCATCATTCCGTTTCATCACGCAGCGCTGGAACACGGACACGATATCCCATCTCGATTCGCTCCCGGCAATCAGGCAGCCCGTGCCACGATGCGCAATCGCCGGTAGTCCATCACCCACTGGCCGTCCTTGAACAATTTGCCGCGTGACTGGCGCTCGATCTCTTCCACCAGGCGCTCACGCTCCTCCACCGGCAGCTTTCCCGTTATGCGGCCGCCGAACATTTCCAGCCAGGTGCGTAGGCCGCGCTCGCCAGCCTCCAGCGGCGTTGGCCGGTCGAACAAAAGCGCATAGGTCACTTCCAGGCCGTGCCGCTCCAGGAGGCCCGCGTATTCGGCCACGCCCGGATAGAACCAGGGGCTGTCAAATGGTGTTCCGGGCCGCAACTTTTTCCAGGCGCTTTCGGCCGCTGCCAGCAATCCTGCAACATTGCCCTTGCCGCCGAATTCGGCGACGAAGCGCCCGCCCGGCTTCAGCACCTTCAAGATTCCGCGGATGACGCGCTCCGGTTCCTCGATCCAGTGAAGAGTCGCGTTGGAAAAGACGGCGTCGAAGGACTCCTCCAGCGAAATCTCGCGCGCATCCATCACCTCGAACCGCAACTCCGGGAATTTCTTGCGTGCCTGCCGGATCATTTCGGCAGACTGGTCTATGCCATAAAGAAAGGCTCCGCTTGCGGCGATCTGCGCCGTCAGGTGACCTGTTCCGCAACCGACATCGAGGATGCGTTCACCCGGCTTGGGTTCCAGCAGTTCCACCAGGCCCGTGGCCATCTTCCACACAAACGAGTGCTTGTCGTCGTACAACCCCGCATCCCACTTGGCTGCACTCCCCATCTTTCTCCCCTGCTTCTTTTTGGCGTCACCGCAATTCTTTCGATTCGCCGCCCATCTCCAAAACCGCGCCTCCGTCGGTCTCCAGTATTTCTCCTTCGCCGATACGCAGCGTCGCTCGCGCCAGGCTCGTGTGGGAGACGGGAATCGTGCCCTTGCCGTTGGTTTTCGCATACGCCAACCCGTGAATCCCGGGCGCACGGCCTTCTACAACGGCTTCCATGCGCGTTCCCTCCGCTGTCACAGCCGCAAATCCCCACTTCAGCCGAGTCGCCTCGCGCACAATCTCGCGTTCTTCCATGCGACGCAAGCGGTGCGGCTTCCCTTGGTGCCACAGCACTGCGTTGCGAAACACCATGCCGAACGGCAGGTCGTACACCAGCGCTTCCAGCGTGCTCGCCGCGCCTCCTGGCTGCTGGAAGTAAGCGTGCATCCAGCGCCAGTACGTCCGATGCCGGTAACCGCAATTGTGCCCTTGTACTCCAAACCCCAGCGGCTCCCCCGCGAACTTTCGTCCGTCCAGCACGATTTCGCCGGAGAAGACCGCGTCGGAGTGCGGCGAACGGGAAAAGCCGATCCAACCCTTATCGCTCAGCGTCGTTCCGAACTGCGAAGTCAGCAGCAGCCGCCAGGACAGCGCGTGGCCATTCACTCGTAGATTCCCCCAGCAGACTCCTTCTTCGATTCCATTCTTGGCAATCCGGCAATGAAAGGGAAGCGTGCGGCGCCGGCTCAGCTCCAGTTTTTCCAAGGGGAATCCCTGTATGAAGCTGCGTGGCTCTCCATCACGGGGAAACCACGTGGCCCAGACTTGCGCCGGCATGGCCGCTGCTTCGCTACTCCCTCCGCCGCGCCCCACATTCATGACCAAATACCGGAACCACCACGCCCCAGTGCCATCCGCCAGAGCGATGCGCAGAAACCAGACTTCATATCGCCGCTTCATCGATGGCGCGGTATAGACAGCATTGAGAGGGTGGTGGCGCATACGATCCCCGTTAGGGTTTTAGCTTCCTGATCGCTGGTCGCTGATATCTGATGTCCCGAAACTGGATCAAGATATCAGCGATCAGATACCAGCTATCAGGACCCAAGATAAACCCGCCTACTTCGCCGGTTTCAGATACCGGTCAAACCAATCCAGCATCCTCGTCTGCACGTCCACGCGATGCTTGGCCTCGCGGAAACCGCGGGGCTCTCGCGGGTACATCACCAACTCCGTCGCCACTCCATAGCGCTTCAGGCCGCGATAGAGTTCCTGGCTCTGACCCGGGGGATCGGTTGTGTCCGCCTCGCCCTGAAGGATCAGTGTCGGCGTCTTCGCGTTCTTTACATAAAGGATAGGCGAACCGTTCAGGAATCCTTCGGGCTTCTCATACGGCGTGTCCCAGAACCACTCGTCATACGCCGGGTGTTCCTCCGTGCCATATTCCGAAATCAGATCGGACATGCCCGCTCCGGATACCGCTGCCTTGAAACGCGTCGTTTGCGTCACGGCCCATGCCGCCATATACCCGCCATACGACCATCCTCCAATCCCCAGACGCTCCGGGTCAGTGATCCCTTTGGCGATTAGATCATCCACGCCCGCCATTACGTCCTTGAAGTCGCCGCCGCCCCAATCCGCGCGGTTCATTTCGGCGAATTTCTGGCCGTACCCGCTGGAACCGCGCACATTGGGAGAGAGCACGGCATAGCCACGGGCCGCCAGCAGTTGGCCCCAGGCATCAACGCTTTCTGTCCACCGGCCGGTGGGGCCGCCATGCACCAGAATCACCAACGGCAATTTCGTTTTTCCGTCGTAGCCCGCCGGCCTCAACAAGGCCGTTTCGATTTCCAGCCCATCAAACGATTTGTATTTGTAGAATTCCGGTACGGCCACGGCAAAGTCCTTCAAGCCGTCATTCAAGTGACTGACAGGTTGTGCGTCGCCCTTGGTGTCCCGCAGCCAAAGTTCTGGCAACGCCGTCGCACTCTCGCCCACAAACGCGATTTCTCCCGTTGCTGCCACCGAAAACTCATTCGGATTCGTCGGCAACTGCCCCGACACCTTCTTCTCTCCTTCGCTGCTGTAGCCGATGAACTTGCTGGTGAATCCCTCCGCGTAGACGGCAATCAGCCACCCGCCCTTGGCCCAGCGGTGCTCCATGATCTGCCGATCGAGGCTCGCCCCGGTCAAATTGCGCGCCGCCCCGCCGGTCACGGGAAGCAGAAAGACGTCATGTGCGTCTGGCCCATCCTCGCGGCAACCCACGAAGCTGAGTGTTGTTCCATTCAGAGCAACACGCAGACCTTCTACCGGTCCGCTCGGGGCCAGCAGTTCTTTGATCCTTCCGTCTTTGGCGTTGACAAGATAAATCCGCTCGGTGAACTCGTCGGAAGCCGGACGATTCGTCGCGATCACCGCGATACCCTGCCCGTCGGGAAGCCACGCAAGCTCCTTCACTTCCCATTTGGGATCGGTCAGCGCGCGCGATTCGTGACTGGCGAGATGCAACAGCCGCAGACGCGCATGTCTCTCGTCCTTGTCCGCCACGCGCGCGTCATCCTTCTCTTTTTCTTTCTTTTCCTGCGCTTCGCTCTTGGCATCCGGCGCCAGATACGCAATCGCTTGTCCGTCCGGCGACCATTCAAACGCCGTCACCCCGGCCTTCCCCTTTGTTACCGCCGCGGCCTCGCCGAATTCGCTGCGCAGTAGGAAAATCTGCTCTTCATCTCCTCCACGGTCGGAGAGGAATGCCAGCTCTTTTCCGTCCGGCGACCACCGCGGCGAAGACTCCGATTTCTCCGAGTAGGTGAATTGCCGGGACGTGTTGCTGCTCTGGTCGTAGAGCCAGATGTGACGCGTGCGTTTTTCGCCCTTCAGCGGACCGCTCACCACGAAGGCAACCTTCGTGCCGTCCGGAGAGAACTGCGGGTCCTGCACTTCGCGCCATCCCAGAACGCTCTCTGGCGTGAGCGGCTTCTTCCCCGGCGTGGCGACCTTATCCTGCGCCCACCCTGCACTCCCCGAGCACAGCAGCACCGCGCATGTCATGCCCAGTCTCAGTTTGCGCATCGCATTCTCCTTCCAAAACACTTTGCCCCTACACAGTCCAGACTCTACCTGGGCCAGGCCTGCGCACCCTGAAGAATGCGCAATATCTCCACATCGTGCTCACGGACGCGGTAAACGGCAAGATACGGCAAGCCGGCAAATATGAGTTCGCGCGTCCCCATGACACGCCCTTGGCGTCCCCGCTCAGGGAACTCCATCAGCGTGCTGATACGCTCATAGATGGAAAGAGCTACGCGGCGAGCAGTCGCACCGTTGTCATGTTCTTGAATGTAATCGCAGATCTGGGTAAGGTCGCGGGCGGCGGGCTCGGTCCAACGTATACGCATCAGCCGAGATAACGACCGTCAATCAGTTTCCTAATGTCTTCGTGAGCGACGAGTTCGCCCCGGTCAGCGGCGGCAAGCCCCTTCTCCACTTCCTGGAGGAACCAATCATCGTAATTGACAAGGCGTTCCACGGCTTCCACGACCAGCGACTCACTGTCGCGGCCCTGTTGATCCGCGAGGCGGGCGAGCTTTTCTTGTAGTTCGGCCTTCAATCGTACTTCCATGGCTCCAGCTTAGGGATTGCAGAGAATCGTGTCAACAACGCGGCGGCCGGACGGCGCTGTGATCTTACAACGCTGCTGCCCACTGCAATGTGGCAAGAATATCCTCCTCGGTAAGCTCAGGATAGTCGCTGAGGATTTGTGGGTGAGATGCGCCTGCTCCGAGCCATCTGAGGATGTCCCACACAGTGATACGGAAATCTCGTATGCACGGTTCTCCGGGAACGCAGTCCAGGGGTTATCGAGATTTTCGAGAGTAAGCTATTCACTGCTTCATCTCCGCTCACGGCCAGCATTATGGCATAAGCAAGCAACCGTTGGCGAGAACGTTACTACCTCACCATCGCCATCTACTTCCAAGTTCGCTCCACCAACTTCCTTACCGCCTCGATTACCAGCTCGGGCCTGTCATATTGAATATAATGGCCGCTTCCCGTGGCAATGACGCGAGAAGCATTAGTGGATAGCCGCGCCAATTCACTCTGGAACTCTTCCCATAGGGGATTAAATTCCTTCGCCGGGCGCGGGGAGCGCCCTGGTACCGGATACAACTTTTCGGGATCGTGAGAGAGTACCGCCAGAGGGATGTTGCCTAGCGGCCCGGCCGTTCGCGCTTCCTCTGCACTTTCCTCGAAGGATGCCTCTTCCGCAACGTGTTCCCGCCAAGGCCCCAACCTGCACTCCACCGTACGGAGCATCGGTCGAATCTCGGCTGGCCCGTTCCCGCACCATCCCATCAGACGGGAAATGCCAAACGGTATGGTGTCGGCCTTGAGGCCTAGCCCGCGAAGGAATGCTGCAATGGCCCTCACCTGCTCCGGGGAGCGACGTCTCTGTTGGTCCGGATGTACTGAGTCCACTAGAACCACGCCCGCCACTTCCGCCGGGAAAAGACGCGCGTACATCCGAACGTTCATGCCGCCCATGGAGTGCCCGGCCAACACAAACGGTCCAGCCATCCCCGCCGTGTGCAACAAGGTGTGCAGCTCCTCCGCAATGACCCTACTTGTTCGCGGATGCGGACTGGGGTCGCTCCAGCCAAGTCCGGCACGGTCGTAAGAGCAAACGCGCGTGAACTGCGCGATAGGCGGCTGCACCTTGTACCAAGGCAGCCATGAATCCCCAAGACCGGAATCGAGGACTACCGTGGGAGAACCCTGCCCAATGCAATAAAGATGCATGCGGTAGCCCCCCACGTCCACCAACTGGCCAGGCGGAGGGTTCAGACGCATGTCCCGATTGTGCGCGATCCACTGGTATGCCGCTCCCGTACACGCCAGCACCAATACCACACCTACCGAACCTAAACCGATGATCTTTACCCAATGCAGAATGCGCCGACGTTTCGACGACTGTTCTGACCCCGTCGCCCCACTGTCACTGTTCATCCGACTCCTCCTGAGCGTTGCTGATCGGTGGCAAGTGTCCCGCTCTTCCTGGAATTCTCTTCATTTTCTGCGCTGTTCCTCCAGAATGCCAGCAGCCCAATGGAACCCGGGATCGATCCACCCTGTTCCGGCTTGGGAAAGCATGGCTGTTACCCGAAGAAAGCGAGGGGCAGCCATGCCGTGACGGCCGCCGGCCCAACCCGGCCTTAGCCGCTGAGCGTCGGCAACTCGCCAGCGCCGGGTCCATCCGGGCACCTCTCAGAAAACTAATTCACTCCATAAAAAATCTGCATTGTACATTTCGGTGTTTTGTGATTAATAAACTTGGTGTGTAATCGCCCCGCGCGTCGTTCCAGCGACGCCAACTGAACTGGCAAAGCCCAGCCAGATGACGTCACAGGACACCACGCAAACGCTTCGCTCCCCGGGCGCCGCATGGACTGGAGACTTGATGGAATCTTCCCTGCCGGCCATCCCCAGAGCGATTGAGAATACTCCGGCTGCTCGGCACGGCCGCAAGAATCACAGCTTCGTTCACAAATTATGTTCGGACAATGGAGCGGGAAAGCGATGAAAATGAAAATTGTCACTTCGACCCTGGCCTTCCTTCTGTTACTCCCCCACCTCTTCGCCGGCGAATCTTCGCCGGCCGTCAAGTTTGCCGTAGCTCCGAAGTATCCCACTCTAACGCTTGCAGGAAGAATTTGTGGCGAGGTCGTCGTTCGCGTGACGATTGACCGCGCGGGCGCCGTGAAGGCTGCCAAAGTGACCGAAGGGCATCCCATGCTCCGAGAGGCCGCGGTGAACGCCGCACAGCAATGGAAATTCGTGGAAAGCTCCGTGGACCAGCGCGTGGCGACGCTGAAGTTCAGCTTTGTGATTTTGCCGGATAATTCCCAGGTGCAATCGCAGACCATTTTCCTGCCGCCCGCTGGCATTGAGATTCGGCAGAAGCCTGCAGCGCCCGCAGTGGAAGACCAGGAGGGTGAATTCTCCCCCGATCAACACCCCGTTTCCAAGACCTGACCAGCGTGTCTCACCTCGGGTTGGGCAGCAAGACGGCCCAAGCTTCTATCCCCCCCGGTCACCCGCCGGGGCCATTCAACTCGCCTTTTATGATGTGGATCGCTTTGAATTTGGAGGCGCGGGTGAGAATCGAACTCACGCATAAAGGTTTTGCAGACCTCTCCCTTACCACTTGGGTACCGCGCCTTTCCATGTAGTATAGCGAAAATCCGCGAGGCCTGTCAGGGCGGGCCAGCCTGTTGTTTTGAACGCCAATCTGCGCTGTTACTTCTTCGCGGGCTCTTCAATCTGCGCTTCGCGCAGGAACCTTGCTGATTCTTCGGGTGGCGTGGGGTTGATGTAGAAGCCGGTACCCCACTCAAAGCCCGCCACTTTCGTCAGCTTGGGAATGATTTCGATGTGCCAGTGATAGTGGTCGTTGATCTCTTCGCCGATCGGGGACGTATGAATCATGAAGTTGAAGGCCGGACGGTCCAGCACCGCGTCCATGCGCATCAATGTGTCCTTCATCATGTTCGCCAGGCTGGCGTACATGGAGCTTTGATTATTCTCGTAGGCCGATCCGTGGGCCTTCGGCAACAGCCACATCTCAAACGGGAAGCGTGGCGCGTAGGGCGCCAGCGTAATGAAATGATCGTTTTCGCCGATGACACGCTCGCCGGTATCGCGCTCCTGGCGGATAATGTCGCAGAAGATGCAGCGCTCTTTTTCGTCGTAGTAATGCCAGCAATTGTCCACTTCCTCGCGCACGCGCCGCGGCACGATCGGCAGCGCAATCAGTTGCGAGTGCGGGTGCTCCACCGAAGCCCCGGCGGCCTCCCCGTGGTTCTTGAAAATCAGCACGTAGCGAAAGCGCTTGTCATTCTTCAGGTCCAGCATGCGGTCGCGATACGCCCACAGCACGTCCTCCACAGCCTTTTGCGGCAACTGCGCCAGGGTGGTCTGGTGTTGGGGCGTTTCAATAATGACCTCATGCGCCCCGATCCCGTTCATTTTGTCGAACAGCCCTTCCCCTTCGCGATCGAGCTCGCCTTCAATGCCCAGCGCCGGAAAGCGATTCGGCACCACACGGATGTTCCAGCCCGAGGAATTGGCGCTTCCCCCGTTGCGGCCGTAGGCCAGAATCTCCGGCGGTGTCTTCCCTTCATTGCCTGGACAGAATGGGCAGTTTCGCGGCGGGCCCGGGAAAACGCTTTCGCGCAGAAAATCCATCGGCCGCTTCCCGCGGTCCGTTGAAATGATTACCCAACGCCCTGTAATTGGATCCTTACGTAACTCCGGCAATTCACCCTCCGAACCTGGTTGTACCCTGCTTGGAAGAAGCACCCACTACAAAGTCGATATTGTACCCCCACTTGGCCTCAACGGATGTATGGACCGTCACATTGCGCCGCTTCTGTGTAAATCTTGCACTGTTCGCGGCAGGTAATAGCCCTACCCGTTCCGGGTCACCTGCGGGCTAAGGGCTGCCTTGTGGAGCCTTACGGCTGGCGGCTGGCCAGGAGTGTTGTCAATGGCCACCACGTCAAACCGCATCGGACATTCCTTCAAATGGCGTTCGCGCAGGAAGTAGTGAGCGGTGCGGATAAGGACGGCATGTTTTTCCTTGGTGATGCTCAATTCCGGGAGAGCCGGCTTGTCTCTCACGGCGAGGCGCGTGCGCACCTCCACAAAAGCCAATGTCTCGCCATCGAAGCCGATCAGATCGATCTCGCCCTTGGCACGGGAGGGCGCGTAGTTGCGCGCGATGAAGATGTAGCCGAGACGCCGTAGATACCAGTAGGCATAGGTTTCCCCGCGCACACCTGTGCGCAGCGCCGCAAGCCGCTCCTGCGTGGGACTCGTTGCACCATCCGGAGGCTGTGAGGAATCCCGGAGGCCGTGGCGGGCCCTCCACTGCATGATCGCAAAGGCGATGCGTGCCAGCATATTTGTGTCTTGTTACTCACTCGTTAAGACAACCTCAAGTATAAAACAAAAATCCCGTGGCGGGCGGGAATTTCTGCCCCCACGGGATTCGTCTGTTGCCGAACTGGCGAAAGCTACAGCGACTTCTCTGCCTCCCGGATGCTCTCTTCCATGATCCGAATGGCGCAATCGGCCTGTTCTTCATCAATGATGAGCGGCGGCGATAGGCGGATGGAATTCTCGCCGGACTCCAGGGTCAGCAAACCCCGATGGAACGCGCCGACAATCACTTTGTCGCGCAGGTCCGGGGCTTTCTCCTTGGTGCGCTGATCGCGGACGATCTCCACGCCGATCATCAGGCCTTTGCCGCGAACGTCGCCGACAATCTTAAAGCGGCCGGGCCAATCGTTGATCTTGCCGAAGATGTACTCGCCCATTTTCCCCGCGTTGGCCATCAAGCCGCCCTGGATGAGATCGAGCGTGGCCATAGCCGAAGCGATGCACACCGGATTGCCGCCATAAGTTGTGCCGTGCGATCCCGGCTTCCACTGCATCACGCTTTCCTTGGCGATGAACGCGCTGATGGGCATGCCGCTGGCGAGACCCTTCGCCGTCAGCACAATGTCCGGCGTGATGCCGGCGTGATCGTACGCCCACATCTTTCCGGTACGCCCCACGCCGGATTGCACCTCATCGAGGATCAACATGATGCCGTGCTTGTTGCAAATGCGCTGAAGTTCCTGTAGGAAAAACGCCGGCGCGGGAATGAAGCCGCCTTCGCCCTGAATCGGCTCGACGATGATCGCCGCCACCTCTTCCGGCGCGAACAGCCGCTTCAAGATCTGCTCCTCGAGCTGTTCGATGATTTCTCCGCCGCAGGTTTCCTTCGTGTGGCCGAGCGCGCAGCGGTAGGCGTAAGGGAACGGAATGTGCTCCACGCCGCCCAGCAGCGTGCCGAAGTACTTGCGCTGGGTGCTCTTGGAGGCCGTGAGCGAGAGCGAACCGAGTGTGCGCCCGTGGAAGCAACCGTAAAACGCAATCAGTTTGTCGCGCCGCGTGGCATAGCGTGCCAGCTTAATCGCGCCTTCCACCGCTTCCGTGCCGCTATTGCCGAAAAATACTTTGTAGTGGTGCGACTTCGGCATGGTGGCGACAAGGCGCTCCGCGAGTTGCGGCATGTGACGGTGATAGAAATCCGTGCCCCCAATGTGAATAAGTTCCGCCGCCTGCTTCTGAATGGCTTGCACCAGATGGGGGTGGCAATGGCCCGTCGAGCAGACGGCGATACCCGCGGCAAAATCCAGGAAGGTGTTGCCGTCAGGATCCTCGATAATCGCGCCGTAGCCGCGCTCGGCAACCAGCGGATATTCGCGAAAAAGCGATGGCGAAATGAACTTCTTGTCGTACTCGATCACTTCCTTTGCCTTGGGGCCGGGCAAAGGCATATTGATTCTGGGGAGTTTTGTTTCCATGGCCGTGATCATAATGCCTCCAAATCCTGTGCGCACTGGTTAGAGTTGTTGCCGAGGTGCGGGAGAAAGGGCAGGCTTGTGCGCGCGGAGATTCGCCGCAACCTGCTGAAGGTAAGGGACTTAATCTACGCTAAAGAGGCTGGGGCGCAGATTCGCCGGGCGAAACTTCCGCGGCACGCGCGGGCCGACCGCGACTCGATCATGTTTCAGAAAGTGGAAGTACTTCATTTGCGTTTCCAGCGGACGCTGCCGTCCTTGGCATCTTCCAAAAGTATACCACGCTCGGCGAGTTCCTTGCGGATGCGATCGCTGGCGGCAAAATCGCGGCGCTGGCGTGCGGCCTGGCGCTCGGCGACGAGTTTCTCGATCGCTGCGTCGCCCAGTCCGCTAGAGGCGTCGGTATAGCCAAGAGCCGTAAGCTTTTCCGCGTCGTTGTCTTCGAGCACGGCGAACACGCGGTCAAAATTCGCCAGCAACTCCTGCACAGCGGCAAGTTCGCCCTGGCGGAATTCGCCTTTGTCCATGGCGATGTTGGCTTCGCGCACCAAATCATAGACAGCGGCGAGCGCCTGCGCCGTGTTCAAGTCGTCGGAGAGGCCGGCGTCGAAATCATCCGCGGCTTGGGCAATGCGCTCGGCGATGGCGGGCTGCGAGCCTGCCGCAAACTTCTCCAGTTTCAGGCGCGCGGCGAAGTTGCGCAGGCGCTCGACGGAACTGGTGGCCTGCTGCAAGCCATCGAAGGTGAAATTGAGCTGGCGGCGATAGGGCACGCTGGCCAGCGCAAAGCGCAGCGCGGAGGGCTTGTACCCTTTGGCAAACAGGTCGCGCAACGTGAAGAAGTTGCCCAGCGACTTGGACATCTTTTCGTCTTCCACCAGCAGGTGCTCCGCGTGCAGCCAGTAGCGCACAAACGGCTTTCCCGTGGCCGCTTCACTCTGCGCAATTTCATTTTCGTGGTGCGGGAAGGCCAGGTCAATGCCGCCGGTGTGAATGTCCAGCGTTTCGCCAAGGTATTTGATGGCCATCGCGGAGCACTCGATGTGCCAGCCGGGACGCCCCGCGCCGATGGGCGTTTCCCAGAAATGTTCGCCAGGCTTGGGCGCTTTCCACAGGGCAAAATCGCGCGCGTTTTCCTTGTCGTAGCGGTCGTTGTCCACGCGCGCGCCCGCCTGAATGCCGGTCAGGTCGATCTTGGAGAGCTTGCCGTAGTCCTTGAATTTGGCGATGCGGTAGTAGAGCGAACCTTCGCTCGGATAGGTGTAGGTATTTTTCTGCAGCCGCTGGATCAGCGCCACCATGTCGTCAATGTGGTCCGTGGCGCGGATCCAGTGCTCCGGCGATTCCACGCTGAGCGCGCGGCAATCGGCGTAGAAGGCCTGAATGAACTTTTCCGTGTAATCGCGGATGGAAATGCCTGCCGCTGCGGAGTTGGCGATGATGCGGTCGTCCACGTCGGTCAGGTTCATCACGTGAGTCAGCTTGAACCCGCGGAGTATCAGGAAGCGCCGCAGGATGTCCTGGAAAACAAAGGTGCGGAAATTGCCGATGTGCGCGTAGTCGTACACCGTGGGGCCGCAGGTGTACATCTTGATTTTCCCCGGCTCGAGGGGCACGAACGGCTCAACCTTGCCGGAGAGGGTGTTGTGGACGCGGATTTCGTGCATGACGCTTCGGAGAAGCCTTTCCGGAGTATGGCAAACGAATGATTGTAGCCGAGCCATCGCAGCCGCCGCAATGACGGCGAGGGCGTCCGCCGCAAGTAAACAGAGCTAGGGTGTGGGGGCACACGATTTAACATAATAAGTAAAGTGCTCCAGGTGACGGTAAACTACGCTTGACAATATAGGTTAATTAGAGCAGTGTGATAGTAGGTCGGGGGTGTCTCCAGGCTTCGAGACCGGGAGCGGTGCCCTGAATCACTCCCTTGGCCTGGAAAACAAGGAGCGCGCCATGTTCGCACACAAACTGTCGATGTACTTGAAGAACGACGGCGCCCTGGCATTCAAACAAAAGATCGAGGCGGAGATTATTCCCTTGCTGCGCCTGCAGAAGGGATTCCTCGAGCAAATTACCTTTCTCTACCTGAACGGAAGAGAGGTTCACGCCTTCAGCCTGTGGGAGTCCGCCGAGCATGCGGAGGTGTTCAACCGGAGAGCGTACCCGGAAGTGCTAAGAATGCTGGCATCCGTAATTGAAGGTGCGCCTCTGGTGCAGACGTACGAGGTCCTGAATTCGACGCTCCCAAAGAGCGTCGCTGCCGTTTCCGTTTAGGCGTTCCGCACAGGCAGTCCTTCGTTGCCTTCTGATCGCCGTTCCAGAAAACACTATCGAGGCCGTGGCCCGGACTGGGGTGATGCAACGCCACAGGTTTCTTCTCGGTGCAGTTGAGCGCCTTGCGGATGGGCGGCAGGGAGTAGCTTATCGTCGACTTAACGAGGCCTGATCCCTGCCAACAGAAAAATAGCTTTCTGGAATTGCTCACGGGTTGTATAGTGTGGGGCTACCGGGAGCTAAAACGGACGTTGCAGATAATCGCCCGCGCATTCAGTCAAGCCTGACTCGCACATTCTGCTAGCTGTCCCCCGCGGAATCGCAAGCAAGGCTGCAAGCGTGGGTGGTTCCCGAACCAGAGACAACCAACAAATCAAGGAGGTCCTATGGGACGCACGGGGTGGTCTATCTCATCCCTCGCAGTTTTGCTTTTGCTGGGCTTCGCGCAGAGTGGTGCGGCGCAGGCGCCACGCGTGAAAATGCACATGGTGGTTCCCGAATCAAGCGTCGCTCATCCGGGTGATGCAGGCGTGAGAGCGCACACGAATCTTCTGGTGATGATGCCGGAAACCGGCCCCATCGCGATTGATGCCAATGCTCAACCCAATGAGTTGCCGCCGGTGGCGGGTCTTTTCTTCGAGACGCCAGCCTCGCTCGCCTGTGTTTATCGCCTGGTGAAGAACCCCATGCCGGGGTGCGATCCCGACCAGACGACGCAAACGGTCACGGGAGGTTCCGGCGTGATCGCGATAGTCGACGCTTATGATGACCCCAACGCGGTAGGCGACCTCGCGCTCTTTTCCTCGATCTTCGGCCTGCCACCGGCGGATCTTACGGTTGTCTATGCCAGCGGCAGTGAGCCACCTCTTGATCCCACGGGCGGCTGGGAATTGGAAGAGTCTCTGGACATTGAATACGCGCACGCCATGGCCCCGGGGGCAAAACTATTCCTCGTGGAAGCGGCTTCCAACAACAACAGCGACCTCTTTGCCGCCATTAGTTTGGCAAGCACACTCGTGGCTGCACATCACCGCGGCGGCGAAGTCAGCATGAGCTTCGGCGGCAGTGAATTCTCCCAGGAGACGCAATTGGAAGGGCTGTTCACAGCCCCGGGCGTGGTTTATATCTCCGGCACGGGGGATAACCCCGGAACATCGTGGCCGGCAGTTTCACCCAACGTCGTCGCTGCTGGCGGCACCACGATCTCCCGGAATTCCTCCACTGGCCAGCTCATCCTTGAATCCACTTGGCAGGACGCCGGCGGCGGCCCGAGTCTTTACGAAGCGCGGCCGCATTTCCAGGATGGCATTGCGGGAATAGTAGGTCCGGCCCGCGGCACTCCGGATCTTTCTTTCGATGCCAACCCCAACACCGGAGCCTGGGTGGTGGATACCAATCAATACGAAGGCCAACCTGGTGGATTTTTCATTGTCGGTGGCACCAGTCTTTCCACGCCTGCCCTTGCCGGGATCATTAACAATGCCGGCCAGTTCCATTCTTCCAGTCAAGCGGAGAACACCGAAATCTACCGAAGCTTTTTCTCCGGCAGCGATGGTTTTCGCGACATTCTCTACGGCAACTGTGGCATCAACATCGGAAACTTCGCCACGCCCGGATGGGATTTCTGCACAGGAGTCGGCAGCAGCCTGGGACTTAGCGGGAAGTAAACCAAGTCCGGCCATTTTTTCACTCGAGTCCATTTCAGAGATGGCTCTTGGGAGGGCACGACTTCAAAGGCTTCGGGAGAATGCCTAAGAGCATTTCTTTTGGGGCTTCCGCCACGAATCGGCGGATCCGCCTGCGGCAGGCGAGAGCCCGATGAGAGCCGCGCACCTAATATCGCAGCTAAGGCTCCCACCCCCTAAAATGCGGAGTCTCTCCGTAACGTGTGAAGTCGTGCATCTGCTCAACTCAGCGGCGGGCAAGAGCGGCGCGCCGCGCGCACAGTTATACTTGATCCGGAATTTCGATGGGCGGACGAATGGCTGAGGAGACGTTCCGGGTGCGGGATTTTTGGATCACTGTGCTGATGGCTTTGGCATGTTTGCTTGGTTCGCCAGCGGCGCGCGCCCAGGACCAGAGCAACCCGCCATCCACCCCGGAACCCGCAAAAAAGACGGCCATCCCAGCACCACCCAAAACACACCGCTTCTGGGACAAGGAGAACGACTGGCTATTCGCGGGCGTCGGCGCGTCCCGCACGCTGGATTACTTTTCGACGCTGAACTTCCGCCGCCGCGGCGACCATGAGGTGTTGCTATCGAATGATTTGGTGGACAATCATGCGGCGTTCGCGGCCGTCGAAGCGGGCGCCACGGGGCTGTCGATCGGCGTGTCCTACCTTTTTCACCGCTATGGCCACCACAAACTGGAGCGCTGGGTCTCGATCATACATATCGGCGCGGCGACCGGCGGAGCGATCAACAACTATTGCTTGAAGACGGTTCACACGGCGACCCCCGCGCCGTAACACGCACGAGTTGATCTTGGCGCACCGCGGCGAACCGGCAGGTGCCGCACCTACGGCGCCGGTCATGTCCATACGTCTCGTACCCAGGGCTCACCCTTCGACTGCGCTCAGGGCAGGCGCCCTGAGCGAACTTCTGGCGCGCCTATGGCGTTGGGGTGATAGAGGCACGATGTATCGTGCCTCTACGAGCGGTAAAAAGCGGGCGAGGGGGCACCTGGCTGCTGGATTAGAGGGAATTTCTGCGGGCGATGTTGCCCAACATGGCGCCGCTGGGCTTGATGGTGCGGCGTTGCGTGGCCAAATCGACGGCGACGATGCCGAACTTGGGCGTGAAGCCGGACATCCACTCGAAATTGTCCAGCAGCGACCAGGTGACATAGCCGCGGACATCCACACCATCGTCAATGGCGCGCTTGAGGCCGGCGAGGGCGCGTTGATAATATTCGACGCGGCGCGTGTCATCGGTGGTGGCGATGCCGTTTTCCGTGACGATGAGGGGCACACCGGTTGCCTTGCTGGCGTAGCGCACCACATGCTCGACGCATTCGGGGTAAAACTCCCAGCCGGCCTGAGTGAGCTCCGGGCCTGGCGGGGCAGGCAAATCCTTTTTTCCGACAATAGCGCGCGAATAGGTTTGCACGCCGAGATAGTCGCAATGTTTTGCGGCCTCGAGCCAGGGGCCGTAGACGTCCGCGCGCTTTTCGGCAAGATGACTGTCCGAAGGAGCCGGCTGATCGTCCGTCATGGCGAGATTGAATCCAACGGGCATTTCGCTGCGGACTGATTTCATCGCGGCCTTACCCTTGTGGTGGGCGGCCAACACGCCATCGCGGGTCTTCTTGTAATCGCCCATAAAGAAGCCAGAGAACTCAGGAGCATGAAGCTGCTCGCGGACGTTGGCGAGACTCTGTTGGAAAACGTCCGTCATATTTCTTCCCTGCGTTTCCGGCAGGTTGATCCAACTCAGCAATTGTGGAACGTCCGGCTCATTGAATGTGGAGGCGTAATCCACCAAATCACCCAGGTGTTTGGTGGCCTTTTCACAGAAGCGCGCGTAGAGATCGGGCGCCGAGGGATTTTGCCAGGCGCCCTTGTAGGCAAACCAGCGCGGGATGGAGAAGTGAGAATAGGTAAGCAGCGTGGTCAGATGGTGCTTGCGGCAGGCGGCCAGCATGCGGCGGTAATGTTCGAGTTCGGCGTTGGAAAAGAAGCCCTCGTCGGGTTCAATGCGCGCCCACTCGAGAGAAAAACGATAAGTGTTGAAGCCAAGATCGGCCAACATGCTGATGTCCTGAGGATAGAGATGGTAGTGATCGCAGGCGTCGCCGGAGGGTTCCTTGAAAATGCTCTGGGGCAAATGTTCCAGGGTCCAGAGGTCGCTGTTGGTATTGTTGCCCTCGACTTGATGACCTGCGGTGGCGCAGCCCCAAAGGAACTTATCGGGGAAGGATTTGGACTTATCCGCGGGGCGGGGAGCGGCGTTTGGGGGTTGCGCTGCGTTGGTGGTGCTCGCGAGCGATCTGTTTCCGATGATCCCCACAAGCGCGGCGGCAGAGGCGCCTTGTAAAAGATCGCGGCGCGTGATGGGTTTGCATGCCGATTCAGGGAGCGGCAGTTTTGGTTGATTCATGGATGAGTTCCTCCTGGAGGATTTCCAAGGAATTTTGTTGGCGGGCGGCCAAGTCGGAAGGGAGCGGAGCTTGTTGACATGGCGGACGAAGAGAGAATAGCAGTTCAGCATTTATAGGGGAAGGCATGGAGGCGCAAGAGAAGCGGGTGATGGGCCCGGCGAGATGATCAACTCAATACTCTCAACCGAAGCAGGAAGCGGTGGAGGATGCCGCAAGAGCCGCTCCTGCATCAGCGAGCTCCGATCCGCAGACAGTCTTGGCAAAGAACCAGACTCCAGGGCAGGAGGCCCGTACGGAAGAGATGGGAAATTGTTGACCTGGTGGACGCAACGGGAAGAGTACCTTAATGCCACCACCGGAGGCATAGAGCATGAGAACCCTCAGGCCTCAAAGGCCCGAGCTACAGTCGATTCTCATACGGCAGAGGACTACGGCGGGGCTCAGGGCGTGGAGCCCAGGCGCTTCCTAAACTGATGGTAGACTCCGTCCGGCCATTGCGAAGTTTTCAGTTCATCCACGTACCAGTTGGACCCGCGCTTTTTCACTTCTACCGTGTAGGGGGAGTCCACCCACCATTCCGAGTCTTTCTCGGAGAAGATTTTCGCTGTGACGCTGACGACCGCGGAATCGCCAGTGGTGTTGCTTGCCGTTACGCTCGCCGAGGTCGTTAAGCGATGCCTTAAATAAGCATAGATCGCCGCGCTACGCTGGTTGTCCCAGAACAGCCCGGCAAACTTTTGCTCGTCCGGCGTCATAGCGTCTTTTCCTTGAAGCATGTGCATGTAGTCGAGCCGGTCAGAAACCACTTTCTCGAAGTTGCCCAGATCCTCGCCCTGATCCGTCGTTTGGAACATGGAGCTCACGGTGGCTTCGGGAGTGGCCTGCTCCGCGCGAGCCGGCTCCAAAACGCCGGGCCCCAAGGAAGGAAGCGAATGTTTCAGTCTGGGGAGGAGGATGCCCGCTATGGAAAGAAGCGCGACCGCCGAAATGATCCACCCTAGTCTTATTTTCATACTCGGATTCTATCGCCCTGTCGCGTCTGCTGAGAGGCGTGACATAGCAGGATGATGCCTAAGCGTCATAAGACCCGCTGGGTAGTGCTGAGAATCTTTGCCAAGCCGGCAAAAGTAGGCCATGGGCCGGCCCCGCGCGACCCACTTTTCGGCCTATTTCATTTTTGAAGGCAATTTGATCACGCGCCCCGCGACCATGAAAACGCCGCGCCCACAATGGTGAATGGTGCGAGGATTTTTCTTAGAGCGGTCGATCCAGGCTTTCAGGACCTCGAGGATGAACATACAGTATTTGTCCACCATGCTCGCATCGCTTACCTTGCATTCGAGATTGGCGTAGCATTCGGAAATCAACGGCGCGGCGACGCGTGCCGCGGGTTGCGGAGTGAGACGAAATTTCTCGAATTTGTCGAGCACACGGCCTGAGGTATTTCCACAGGCGACAACTTTCTTTGCCAGCTCGACGGTGGGGATGTTGATGACGCATTCCCGCGTTTCTCTCAAAATGTCAAAGGTGAAGTTGCGATTGCTGATGACGCACGCTACGGTGGGCGGTTCGAAATCAACCATCATGTGCCACGACATGGCCATCACATTGGCTTTTCCGCCGCGCGCGGACGTGACCAACACAACCGGCCCCGGCTCCAACAGGCGGTAGACCTGCGACAACGGAAGGGACGTTTTGTTCATATTGGCAAGCTCCAGCGGCGCACACGTCCGCTTGCGGCATTATAGTCTTCCGGCTGTCCGTACTTCGCATAGGGCAGGAATTGTTGCGCGGCAAGTTACCGCGCACTACAATGCGCCGGGGGAGGAAGCAACTTATGAATCGTCGCAAGTTTATTGGTGCTGCAGCAGCCCTGACAGCCACGGCCGCCTACGGTTGGGAAGCATCACTGCCGCGCCGCCGGTACAAGGATGGAATTGACCTCTCGATCATCGCGCTCGGTGGCATCGTGGTTTGCGGACTTTCGCAGGAGGAGGCTTCGCGCCGCGTCGCGGTGGCGTACGACCGGGGCGTGAATTATTTCGACTGTGCGCCTTCGTACTTCAATGGTGAAGCGGAAACGAAACTCGGGGAAGCGTTGAGGCCCTATCGCAGCAAGGTCTTTCTTGCCGAAAAGACCATGAGTCGCGACGCGAAAGGCGCCCGCGAGGAGTTGGAGCGCAGCCTGCAGCGTTTCCACACCGATCATGTGGATCTCTACCAGTTTCACGCCGTCAGCTCGATGGACGATGTGGATAAGATTCTTGCGGCAGGCGGAGCGGCGGAGACGTTTTTTGCGGCCAGGAAGGAGGGCAAAGTGCGGCATGTGGGTTTCTCCGCCCATAATGCGCCGGCCGCGTTGCGCCTGATGGACGCGCTTGAATTGGACAGCGTGCTGTTCCCGGTGAATGTCAATGCCTGGGAGAACGGCGGCTTCGGCCCGCAGATTCTGGCCAGAGCGAAAGCCAAGGGCATGGCCCGGATGGCATTGAAGGCCCTGGCGTTCGGCAAGTGGCCCGCGGGCATGAAAGAGAGCGAGCGCAAATATCCGAAGTGTTGGTATGAACCGATCGACGATCGCGAAATGGCTCGCTTGGCGCTGCGATTCACTTTAAACCAGGAGGTGACTGCTGCCGTGCCGCCGGGTGACGAACGAATCTTTGACCTGGCGCTGGAGCTGGCGTCAGCGCCGCTACCCGAATTGAGCGCGGTCGAACTGACGGGGCTGAAAACAAAGATAGCTTCCCTTGAGCCGGTTTTTCGCGCCTGATGCGGATGACGCCCTGAGCGTTTCGCTATCCCATGCAAAGAAAAGCCGCAGTGGAATGAAGGCTGCCGTGGAGGAAGCTGCGCGGAAATGAATCGAAAAGGGTGGAAGTGTTCCGGATCGAGACGTTTCTCTTTTCCTAGAAATATCTAACCTGACAAGTCGTGTGTTTCTTTCAGTGGAAAGTCTTTTTGGCCGATGAATTGGTGTGTCCCTTGCACGTTGAACCAGTTGCTAGGGGAGGGGTGTAGTCCATTTCGAGAAGCGAAACGGACGGGCGTGAAAGAAGGCCATGGGGGCGAGAGAAGAAGCGAGCCGAGGCCCGAGTGGCCGCGTGAAGCTCCTGAGCAGACTGATGCTGGTGGTGTGCACGGCGTGGCTGGTCCCCGTCGATGCCTTGAGCCAGGTTCTTTCGCAGGAATATCAATTGAAAGCGATGTATTTGAGGAGGATTCCGAGCTTCGTGGAGTGGCCCCCGAGTGCCGCGAATACCAGCAAGGTGGCTTTTCAAATGTGCACCCTGGGAGACTACCCGTTCCGTACCAGACTCGCACAGGAGGTTGGGGGCGTTACCGTTGGCGGCCGAAGGATCGCACTGCGCTGGGTTCACAAAGAGCAGGAATTGGATGGATGCGAAGTAATTTTTTTCAGCCGGTCAGAAGCGAAACGCTACGGGAAGATTCTGGAAGGATTGAAAGGGAAAAGTGTGCTGACCGTCGGCGAGAGCGAGGGATTTCTGGAAGCTGGCGGCATGATGGAACTCAGTTTTGAAAACCACAGGCTGCAAATGGAAGTGAACCTGGTGGCGGCGCGCAGCGCGAACTTGAAGGTGGATGCGAGGCTGCTGGCACTGGCGAAACGTGTTGTCACGGAACACAGCCCACCGGACGGGTAAGCATGAAAGCGTGGCGGAACATCTCATTGAGGCAACGTTTGGTGCTGTTGACGATGGTCAGCAGCAGCGTCGGGCTGATGTTCGCGCTATTGATGTACCTGGGCTATAACGAACATCTTGCCCGCGAACACAAAGTGGAGGAACTGCAATCCGCGGCCGACCTTATTGGAACGAACAGCGCAGCGGCGCTGGTCTTTGACGACAGTGTGGAAGGGGCGCGCGTGCTGCTGGCGCTCCAAACGAGAAAGCACATCCGCCAGGGTGTCTTGTTCTCGCCCGATGGAAGTGTCCTTGCGGAGTACAAGCGCGGGAATTGTGGAAGTGGAGCGAGCGCGCAACTGGCAGGCAGAGGCGCAGGCATTTATTGGGCCGCGGATTGTTTGGAAATGGTTCAGCCCATTCGTCTGGAAGGCCGCGAAATCGGGACGCTGTATTTGGAAGCGGGACTGAGCGACCTGAGAGAAGAGAGATGGCACACCGTGCTGCTGGCGATCCCGGTGCTGGGCGCAACGCTTGTACTGGTGTATTTCCTGACGCTGATCCAGCAGAAATCGATCGTGCAGCCGATTCGCCAGCTTTCGGTGGTCGCGGGACGCGTTGCGGAAGAAAAAAACTATGCGCTGCGGGCGCCGTCTCTGGATGGGCCGGAACTCGGGCAATTGGGCGGCGCTTTTGATCACATGTTGGAGGTCATCGAGAGCCGCGATCAAGAACTGCGCGATGCGCGGGATCTCCTGGAAGTCCGCGTAAGCGAACGCACCATGGCCCTGGAACAGGAGATCGAAGAACGCCAGTGGGCCCAGTTGCTCCTGCAAGAAAGCGAGGAACTCTTCCGGGCGCTGAACGAAGCAGCGCCGGTGGGGATTGTCGCCGAAACGGATGAAGGCATCATCCTGAGCAATCCAGCGTTCCGGAAAATGTTTGACTACACGGAGGAGGAGATTACCGGAAAGGCTCTGGATGATCTTCTGCTCACTCCGGCAATGCGTGAGGCCGGGGTCTCCATAGGCAAACTGATTGGGACCGGGCGTATTGCGGCCCGCACCTTGAAACGAAGAAGGAAGGACGGAAAGGAGATTGACGTCGAAGGGTTCGGCGCACCTCTGCAGTTGGGCGGAAAAGGAAAAGGTTTTCTAGCGATCTATGTGGATATCTCGAAGCGCGTGGAGGCGGAGAAGACCATCCGGGAAAGTGAAGAGCTGTTCCGGTTGTTGAGTTCCGCGGCGCCCATCGGCATCTTCCGGGCGGACCGGGAAGGGCGCTGGGTGTATGTCAACCAAAGATGGAGCGAGATGACCGGACGGGCAGCAGAGACCGCGCTGGGCTACGGATGGCTGCAGGCCGTTCATCCAGAGGACCGTGCGGCGACGGAACGCCTGTGGAAGACCGCGGCTGAAATAGAGATGGAGCTACAGGATGAAACGCGATTCCTGACTCCCGATGGAAATATCAACTGGGTTTACTGGGGGTCGCGGGCCTTGCACGGGCCCGATGGGAGCTTGATCGGTTATGTTGGCGTGATTGAAGACATCACCAAACGGCGAGCCGCCGAACAACGCCTGCTGGAAGCCAAACAGGCCGCGGAATCAGCCAACCAAGCCAAGAGCCAGTTTCTGGCCAACATGAGCCATGAGATTCGAACTCCAATGAACGGCATTCTGGGAATGACGGAACTCGCGCTGGAAACTCCGCTCAGCATTCAGCAACGCGAATACCTGCAGATGGTAAAAGGGTGCGCCGAGTCCTTGCTGGAGATCATCGAAAAGATCCTGGATTTTTCCAAGATCGAGAATGGCAAGATGGAACTCGATCATGTTCCCTTCTCGATACTGGACTGCGTGGAGACTGCGCTGCAGCCGGTGACCATGCGCGCCCAGGAGAAGGGTTTGGAATTGGAATGGTCGGTGCGCGGCGATCTGCCGGAATGTGTGCAGGGCGATCCCCTCAGGTTGCGGCAGATTCTGATCAACCTGCTCGGGAATGCCGTAAAGTTCACCGAGGCAGGGGAAGTATTCCTGGGCATCGAGTGCCTCAAGTGCAGCGGAGAAGAAGCCGAGATACGGTTCGAAGTCCGCGATACCGGCGTGGGGATTCCCGCGGAACACCGTTCCATGATTTTCGATGCTTTCCAGCAGTCCGATACCTCCGTCACCCGGCAATTTGGGGGGACGGGGCTTGGATTGTCCATTTCCGCCCGCATCGTGCGCTTGATGGGAGGAGAAATTCAGGTGGAAAGCACGGCGGGTGAAGGGAGCCGTTTTTTCTTCACGGTAGAGCTGAAGACGGCTAAAAGCGCGGAAAGAGTAGAGGAGGAAGAGGGCGAGCTGCCGCGGGTGAAGGCCCTTGTTGTGGAAGAGAGGAAAGGCTACCAGGAGTTGGCGGTCTGGTTGATGACGCGCTGGGGGCTGGAGGTAGAAGTGGCTGGAAGCGTCGAGGAAGCGCGGGCCAGCCTGGCACGGCAGAAAGAAAAGAAGGAACAGTACCGCGTCGTTCTGGTTAACCAAAACCCGCATGGTGCCGATGGATACGATGTGGCAAGAGAAGTCCGCGCCTACGCTCCGCGAGAAACCACCGCGATTCTAATGCTGTCTTCCGCAGCTTCGATCCTGGAGGATGCCCGCGCCGCTGAATGCGGGGTGTTCCGACGACTGAGAAAGCCGCTGCGCCGCCGAGTTCTGTGGGAGAGCCTGCGTGCTGCCTTGAGCCAGGGAGAGCCCGAAACCACGCCGATCATCGAAGCCCAGGCGAATGCACCAGGCGGGCATTTCCGGATTCTGCTGGTGGAAGACAACGAGGTGAACCAGAAACTCGCCATGCGGCTGATGGAAAGAATGGGGCATCAGGTAACCCTTGCGAGTAATGGCGCGGAGGCTTGCGAGGCATTGCGCGCTGCGACGTATGACATCGTCCTGATGGACCTGCAGATGCCGGTGATGGGCGGACTGGAAGCAGCATGCAAAATCCGTGAACGCGAACAACTTTCAGGGCAGCACGTACCCATCCTGGCCATGACGGCGCACGCGGCGGCGCAGGATGAAAAGCGATGTCTGGAGGCGGGCATGGATGGATATCTGACAAAACCGATCCGGCGGGAAGTTCTCCGCAAAGAAATCGAGCGAGCCGTCACGCAGAGCGGAACGTGCGAAAACGGCAATGAGCCAGCGCCGCATAGCGAGCTTTCCGAAGCTGAATGGAATCTCCGCGAGTTGCTGGAGCGGCTCGAGGGCGACCAGGACTTCCTCCGCGAACTTTTGCAGATGTTTCGTACCGACAGTCAGACGACGCTGATGAAAGCGCGGGAAGCCCTGGCCCAGGAGGACTTGGCGGAGATGTCGCGTGCCGCGCATAACCTGAAGGGCATGTTGAAAAACCTTTCCATGAACGCCACCGCCGAACTGGCGGCGGCTTTGGAGACGGCCGCGCGGAATGGCGCACGCGTCGAGGCAGAGGCGCTCCTGGAGCGGCTGGACCGCTCGCTTGCCGGAATCATGCCGGAGGTGGAAACACATCTGGCAGAGGTACGCGCATGAAAATCCTGCTAGCCGAGGATGATGCTCTTTCACGGACGCTGTTGCAGAGAACGCTGCAGCGGGCCGGCTATGAAGTGGCGGCGGTGGAAGACGGCTGCCGGGCGCTGGCGGAACTGAGCAAGGAGGACCCGCCGCGGCTGGCGCTGCTGGATTGGATCATGCCAGGAAGGGACGGCATCGAAGTGTGCCGCGAAGTACGCCAGCGGAAAGATCATGCGTACACGTACCTGATTTTATTGTCCTCTCGCGAAACGAAGCAGGACATCGTGCAAGGTCTGGAATCCGGGGCGGACGATTATCTGACGAAGCCTTATGATGCGGAGGAATTGAAGGCCAGACTGCGCGCCGGGGAGCGCATCCTGGAACTGGAGGATCGGCTGGTGGAGGCGCGCGAGAGCATGAGATTTCAGGCGACCCATGACCTGCTGACGTCGCTATGGAACCGCGGCGTCATCATGGAACTGGTGTCGCGAGAGGTGGTGCGCGCGCGGCGGGAAAAATGCTGCAATGCCGTGATGATGTGCGATATCGATCATTTCAAGAAGGTCAACGACGAGCACGGGCATGCCGCAGGGGATGATGTATTGCGCGAGGTGGCGCGGCGGCTGCAAACGTCGGTGCGCTCTTACGACATGGTAGGGCGTTACGGGGGAGAAGAATTCCTGGTGGCGCTCAACAAGTGCGATCCATCCAGCGCGGTGGCGAGGGCGGAAAATCTGCGCAATACCGTGGCCGCGAAACCCATCCTCCTGCCCACAAAATCGGTGGCGGTTACGATCAGCATCGGCGTCGCACTGACGACGGATTTTCCCAATCGCAATGCCGACGATATCCTGCATGCTGCGGACATGGCGCTGTACGCGGCGAAAGCGGCGGGGCGGAATTGCATACGTTTGGCGCAGCCCGGAAGCCTGTCCCCGGCCCCCGAAACGCCTCATGCGGAAAGCCCGGTACTGAGTTCCCACAAATAGCCGGCACGTGCAGGCGTGTTGGAAAAGGCGTCACTTGGCTTTGGCGCGGCTCTGCTCCATCATCTGGCGCATGGCGGCGGTTGAGCCCGGGGCGCGCCTTTCGCGCCAAGCCTCGAGCCTGGCGCAAGTCTCTTCAATCGCGGAGAAGAGAGAAGGGTTTTTGAAGGCGGCCCGCCAAGTGGGCACGATGGAGCGCATGCGGTCCCACACGACCCAAATTTCCCCATTGCTCTCAAAAAAGAGTTCGTCGTTGATCAGTCCGCGATTGACGATGCTGGCGACCATATCCCAATAACTAACGACCATGCGGATATAGGTGTTCTCCTGGCCGCCCTGAGGATATTTCTGCATCACCTCTTCCGCATTGGCAGCGTGGTAATGCTCGACGAACCACGCGCGTGCTTCGCGGAGCCGAGGCTCGCGGCGGAGCTCGTAGAGCCGGAGCATGAGGTTCACTTCGTCATAGGTGATCTGAGCCATGTGAGATTCTCCTTTGCTTCAAGCGGAGTGAGCGGGCGGCGGGGACTCCTGTGAAGCAGCAGGATTCACCAATTCCACGCGTTGGACATTGTACAGGGGGACACCCTGCCGCTGGAACTCCAATTGGATGCGGCGGCGCAGCTCCCGGGCTACATCTTCGTGGCGGGAGGGCGCGGTGCGCACTTGCAGGCGCACGGTGGAGGCCGTCTGATCAAAGGACTGCAGGCCTAGGATGCGCGGGCCATCCACCAGGGCCTGAGACCACGAGGGATCGTTCCGCAACTCGGCGGCGGCGGCATCGAGAAGCTGTAGCGTCTTTTCCTGGGGCAGATTGGGAGAGACGACAACATCCACGAAGGCTTGCGACCAATCGCGGCTGAGGTTAGCAAGGGTGCGGATTTCGCCGTTGGAGAGAGTCACCAGGGCGCCGCGTGAATCGCGGACGACGGTCCGGCGCAGGGAAAGATGCTCGACGCGGCCTTGCGTTTCGGCAACCTGGATGGTATCGCCGACGATGAACTGGTCCTCGAGGATGATTTGAAAGCCGGCGATGATGTCCCGGATGAAATTCTGTGCGCCAAGGCCAAAAGCCAGAGTGGCGAGGCCCGCGAGCGCGGCCACGGGGAAAACGTTAATGCCGATTTCCTGCGCGGCTGTCAGCAGCGCCACCGCCCAAACAACCTTGCTGGCCACACTGTAAACAACGCCGGAGAGCGTGCGTGTCTGCTGTTCTCTCGCTTGAGCAGCGCGAGTTTGCGTCGCGGCCGGCTTGACGATCAACTTGCTGGCCACGCGCAACAAATGGTTTACGATGAGGGCGACGGCAAAGATGAGGATGAGGCGGACCAGATGAGCAAGCGTGAATTCGGGAAAATGCGTCAGGAGACTGGACATAAGGATTGCCGGAGGGCGAGTATAGCATTGCTGGGAATGTGATGCAGTGGGAGCGAGGTGTTCGGGTGGTGGCCACGACAGGAGGGATGTTCATGAAAACGCGACGCACGTTTCTGGGCGGCATGCTCTTTGCTGGGGCGGCGACAGGCTTAGCCGGAAGCCTGATCCTGGGCCAGGCGCCGAATCTCCCCCCAAAACAATCACCGGCACAAGAATCAGACGCAGAACCCCCCGGCCTGCCTTCGCCCGAAAAGCAGATGCTGGAAGCCAACAATAAGGATATTCACAAGAAGGTCGAGCGGCTCTACCAACTGGCCGCGGAATTGAAGGCGGAAGTGGACAAGACGGACTCGTCCAAAGTGCTTTCCTTGAATCTGGTGAAGAAAGCGGAAGAGATTGAAAAGCTGGCCCACGATATCAAGAACCGCTCGAAGGGATAGGGCGGCAGGGAATTACGCCGGCCGTGGAATGAGGCTACGGGATGAGTCCACTGGCGCACAGAGAGAGGACGCGCTAGACTTAGAAAAGTAATTTGCCGGCGCGCCCGTAGCTCAGCTGGATAGAGCGCTTGCCTCCGGAGCAAGAGGTCGGGAGTTCGAATCTCCCTGGGCGCGCCATTAGAAATTTTTGATTATAAATGATTTAGCTCTCTTGCGTGGGCCTCTCTTTGGACCCCAAAAGGGCTTGGTGTGATAAAAATGATAGAAGTCTGCTGAATAAGCATCCCTAAAGTCGTCGCACCTTAGGGCAAGAAGAAGGGCTCATACCTGGAGGCCCCCCGAAAGAACTTCAGAGACGCCGCCACGTCTCTGACTTGGCGACCAGTGTCGCGCCAGCGATGAGAGTGACGACCAATCCAAGAACCACCATTACGGCTGCGTTGCCTTTATCATCTTCGAGTTGTTGGGCCCGTGCGTTTTCCCACGCGATTACATCTGCGCTGGGCCCGCCCGCGATCGCTCGTCTTATCAACTCTTGGCCAGCTGTGCGACGCTCCTCAATGTAGTAATCGTGCATGCGGTAGCCGATGAACAGCAGCGATAGGCCGACACAAACGGCAATCACTGCAAACTTTCTGATAGTCAGGGTTGCATACCTATATAGTTCTAAGACGCTATCAACGCAATCGGGTCAGGTCACGCACGTTCACCGCAAGCTCACAATCAGCCGGAGCGATGTTAGTTCGCTGGCGGTTTGTCGGTGTCTTTCGTTCCTGGTTTCGCTTCTTCCTTGTCGTCAACCGGCTTGGAGAGATGGAGTTTGCGTATCTCTTTGGCTCCGTTCTCGGGATCCTCAGGCGTGACCTTGATCCCAGTTGCAAAGGCTCCGGCGGTCCATTTGAAGTAATAGGTTTTGCCCGCCTCCGCCTCAAACCGGGCCCGCTCGTTTTCTTTCTGCCTGGCTTGATTGGCGGCCGCTGCGGCGGACATGATGATGCTTCCGTAGTACTCCTTGGGCAATCCGGAGATCACAACTGTACCCGGCGGCACTTCCATGAATGCGTATTCGCTGTTGAGGAGTTTGGCAAGGTGAGTGCCGTTGACATAAAGCTCGTCGTGTGAGGACGAGCCGGTAAATCTGTACGTGCGGTAGATACAGACGATGGCTTTGCCGCTGGATGGCGCGGGCAGTACGGCGGGAGTTTTGGAATCCTGTGCAACGGAGATGGGCCCGGTGAAGAGAAACGCCATCGCACTGAATGCGAGCAGAAGGCTTGCGAGTGACCTGCAAGCTCCCCTGAGGCAAAACGCTGTGACGCCACGGAAAACATTGTTACGCATGGAAGCGCTCCTTTCCCTAGGTTCGGAATCTGGTGGGCGGTATAGCATTAACGTCAAAGCAACCGCTTTAAGTCTATTCATTGCATGCCTCCTTCTATTTCAGAAGGTGTAAACGGGAATTAACTTTTTGGCTCTCGCCAGTGGAAAGTGTACCTTCATTTGCGTCCAACGGAGCTCAATTTTTTCTTCAATCGGTATCATCGGCTCCCAACTGCCCATCCAGAAGTCCTGCAAACCCGTTCTCGCCGCTTCTGGGACCGGATTTTTCAGACACCGCGCCCTTCGCTGTCTTTCCTGGGATCGATTTCTTGGGTGCCTCGCCACGAGGCGCACATATATAGTTACTTGGTTGCGAGGGCATTTTGAGAAGGCGGGCCACCATCACGGAAACTTGCTCAGAGCCTAATCAGTCTTAGTGCTCGTCGGCGTACCTTACAAGCGCCTGCGCGGCTCCGATAGGCTGCAGGTTCAATCCAGCACAGAGTTCAACGTGGGGCAAGGCTGCCACGAAATCATCGAGGAAAGTTCGGAAATCGTCCCCTAGGGCGCGCCATTAGTTTTCCACTTCAGGAACCGAATGCAAGAGAAGAAGAGCCACCCTTGCGAGAGGCAAACCAGCAAGAGTCGACTGCGTAAGAGCGAAGGCCACCTTCGTGTTGCTACTCGGCGAGAAGCTGGGAAACAGTATCCTTTTGCCCTGCGCCGTCGCATGTCTAGAAACGAATCCAAAAGCCTGACCCACCCGCGTCTATCGGGCGTACGACCACGTTAACTGGCGAGAAATCCAGTTTTTGCGACGACCTTCATACATGACCGCATCTTTTTTCTTCCGTGTTCCTTCAGGGCAATCGCGGGGAGAAATCGGTCAGGGCCAGGAAGGTGGATTCGATTTTATCAACGAGCTTTCCGTTCGCTTCCGATTTTTCGTGGACGCTCTTCCACTCGGGGTCGTCCTGGAAGGATTTCCAGTTGGCGGCTGCCGCCTCGCGGCTGGGATGCTGAAGGATATAGATGAGGGTGTTGCTTTTCTCTGGCTCGTCGACGGGCGTCCAATAAGCCACACTTTTCATGCCATGTTTTTCAAATAGTTTCAGAGTGTGCTCGCGGAAGCGCGCCAACAATTCAGGCAGTTTCCCCGGGGGCGCGTGGTAGACGCGGAGTTCGTACACGGTTGTTGCAGTGAGCGTGGAATTGTCGCGATCTTGCCGTGCAGCAGCCCAGAGGGATGCCGGAAAGAGTGCGGCAACGGGAAACGATTGAAGCAAGGTTCGTCTTTTCATGGGCGGCATTGTAGCAGACGCGCGTGGGGAAGGCTCGAATCACTGGGAGAAGAAGGAGGCGGTGGTTCACGCTTCACTGGGCAGTGTGACCAGGGTCACGGCGAAAGGAGGTGAGGATGGGGGATAGTGCATCTCCGCGCACGACGAAGTGGGTCCATTTAGTGTATTGCCCTGCCTACTGTTGAGCACTCTCGTCTATGTTCTTGGGGCGACTCTTCAAACGAGGCGCCTCCGGCAACAGGTGGGCGGAACGGGAGTGCTCTGCAATGGGCAGTGGTGTTTTATGGTTTGTCGGCGGGGCATGCGGTTGCAAAAGCGGCGGCCCTTCGAAGCTCCCTTCGAGGCTCAGGGCAGGCAGTGTAAACAAGCCGCCGCACTCCAAATAAGGCACGCGAGTTCCGGCGAGTGCACGGGCCGGAGAAACGAAGACGGGCTTGATTGGGCCCCTCTTCATCATTGAAGTGAACGGATCGGTCGAAAGCGTATCAGGAACAGGGCGCCAGTTCTCCATCGTGCGCATGGGCGTCCTTGGCAGGTCCCAATTGTTTGCGAAGGCAGGCCATTCCCGCGTCGATGGCCTGGCAATCCACATCCAGAAGTTTGACGTTGCGCACTTTTGCTTTGAGGAGCGCAAGGGCTGATTCCCGAGGCAGCGTGTGGGTCAATTCGAGCAATGCTCCGAGCATGACCATATTGCTGGCTTTGGTGGTGCCGAGGCCGTCGGCAATCTCCGAAGCGGGCACGCAGTAAATCTTCGCTTCGCAAGGCGGCAATCCAGGGGGCAGCTTGTCACTGTTGTAAAGGATGGTGCCGTGCGCCTCCACCATCTTCGCGAATTTGTGCAAAGAAGGCTCGTTCATGGCTATGAGAACGTCGGGATGCTCGATGACGGGCGAGCCGACGCGTTCATGCGAGAGGCACACGTGGCAGTGCGCGCTGCCGCTGCGCATCTCCGGCCCGTAGGACGGCAGCCAACTCACCTCGCGCCCTTCGCGCATACCCATTTCCGCCAGGATCTGCCCCAACAGCAGCACGCCCTGGCCGCCGAAGCCCGCAATCTTCACAGTCAGGTTCGGATGAGAATCCTTTACGGCCGTCGGACGCGTCGCTACTTCCTGCGGATTGTCCAGACCAAGAAGCTGCGTCACGCTAATCTGCGGAACAGCGTCCGCCATTGGCGCGAGCTTGCGATCGCGGAAGACACCCAGTGGGAAGACCGCGAGCATTTTTTCTTCGATCCACTTGCGCGCTTCCTGCGGGGTCATTTTCCAGATCGTCGGGCAAGGCGACAGAATTTCGATGAAGCTGAAGCCGGCGCCTTCGCGCTGTAATTCCAGCGCCTTGCGCACTGCTTTCCGCGTTTTCATGATGTTCTTGTTATCGCAGAGGGCCACGCGTTCGATATACACAGGTGCTTCCAGAGTGGCAAGCAGCTCGGCCATATGCAAGGGATACCCCTCGTTGGACGGCCGGCGTCCCCAGGGAGAAGTGGTGCTGGTCTGGCCCACCAGAGTCGTCGGGGCCATTTGTCCGCCGGTCATCCCGTAGATGGCGTTGTTCACGAAAAAGATGGTGATCTTTTCGCCGCGATTGGCCGCATGCACGATTTCGGCCGTGCCGATAGCCGCCAGGTCGCCGTCGCCCTGATACCCGATCACGATGCTTTCGGGATTCGACCGTTTTAACGCGGTAGCCACCGCGGGAGCCCGCCCGTGAGCCGCCTGCACATTCCCCATATCGAAATAGTAGTAGGCAAACACGGAGCAGCCCACCGGGGTCACAAGGATCGCGCGGTCCTGGACGCCCATGTCCGCAATAGCCTCGGCGATCAGCTTGTGCACCACGCCGTGCCCGCACCCGGGGCAGTAGTGCGTCTGGTGCTGCAACTCCGACTTGCGCTCGTACTTGTCATAAAAAACCGGTGACTTCGACTCAATCACTTGGTATTCGTCCACAGCGTCACCTCTTCACATTCCAACGGCTCAAACACCCCACTCCGTGGTCATGCCCATGCGTTCCGTTAATTCCTTGCAAACCTCATCGGCCATGGGCACGTTGCCGCCCGTACGGCCGTAAAACTCGACCTCCACTCGGCCATCCAGGGTCAGGCGCACGTCTTCCACCATTTGGCCGCTGCTCATCTCCACGACCAATACCATTTGCGCGCGGCGCGCGGCGTGGCGCAATGCCTCCGCCGGGAAGGGCCACAGCGTAATGGGACGGAACAACCCGGCGCGAACGCCTTCCTTGCGCATGAGGTCCACAACGGTGCGCAACACGCGTGAGGTGATCCCATAGCCCACCAAGAGTACTTCCGGATCCTCCGCGTGATACAACTCGTGCCGCGATTCCACTTCCGCAGCTTTCTTGTATTTCTCCTCGAGCTTGCGGACGTGCGCTTCGAGTTCATCGGGTTCCAGATAGATCGAGGAGAGCAGGTTTTTCCTGGTCTCCCGCGTGCCTTTTACGGCCCAAGGCTTTTCCGGCTGCACGCTTTCCACGGCCTGCAGTTCCAGTGGTTCCATCATCTGGCCGATAAAGCCATCGGTCAGCACAACGGCGGGGTTGCGGTAACGATCCGCGAGCTCAAAAGCGAGCCGGGTCAGGTCTGCCATCTCCTGCACCGAGGCGGGCGCCACTACCAGGTTTTTGTAATTGCCGTGGCCGCCGCCTTTCACGAGTGCGAAATAGTCGCTCTGCTCCGGGGCGATGTTTCCGAGTCCCGGGCCGCCGCGCACGACGTCCACAATCACGCAGGGAAGCTCCGAGCCCGCCAGGTACGAGATGCCTTCCTGCATCAGGCTGATCCCAGGGCCGGAGGAGGCGGTCATGACGCGAAGTCCAGCCGAGGCTGCGCCGTAAACCATATTGATGGCGGCAACTTCGCTTTCCGCCTGCAGAAACGTGCCGCCGACCTGCGGCATGTACTCCGCGGCCGCTTCGGCAATTTCACTGGCCGGGGTAATCGGGTAGCCGTAATACGACCGGCATCCCGCCAGCAGCGCGCCCTTCACTACCGCGACGTTGCCCTTACAAAGTTGCCGCATGGCTTCCCTCCATAGGCGGCTGCGCCACCTTGGGCGCGATCAGCCGGCACACGGTGATCGCCCCCGGCTCCGGGCACACATAGAAGCAGATTCCGCAGCCGGAGCAGTTTATCCCCGTATAGTGCGCCGGATGCACGCCATAGGGATTCAAACCCGGCAAAAGCTCCAGGCATTTGGGCGGGCACGCGTCCACGCAAACGCCGCAGCCTTTGCATTCTTCGGTGTCGATGGTGACTTTGCCTCGTGCCTGTGCCATGGCTCAGCTCTCCTGAAGCGCGGGGCGTTGCAGCCACCGCGTCTTCTCGCAATACGCGTACAGCTCTTCGCGGAATTTCGGATGGGCAATTTCGATGAGCGCTTCGGCGCGCTGGCGGATGGTGCGGCCGTGCAAGTAGGCCACGCCGAATTCCGTCACCAGGTAGCACACGGAACCACGGGAGGTGACCACGCCCGCGCCGGGATCCAGCATCGGCACGATCCGCGAGAGTGTCCCGTTTTTGGCCGTCGCCGACATGGCGATAATTGGCTTTCCGCCTTTGCAGAACGACGCTCCGCGCATGAAATCCACTTGTCCGCCAATGCCGCTGTAGAAGGTGGTGCCCATGGAATCCGCGCACACCTGGCCCGTCATATCCACCTGCAGCGCCGAATTGATTGCCGCCATCTTGAAATTCGACGCGATCACGAAAGGATCGTTCGTGTAGCTGCTCGGATGGAATTCAAATTCCGGATTGCCGTTGACGTACTCGAATAGTTTCTTCGTGCCCAAGACGAATCCCAGCACGATTTTGCGCGGATGAACCGTCTTGCGGCTGCCGTTGATGACGCCCGATTCAATCAGCGGGATCGCCTGATCGCTCAGCATTTCCGTGTGAATTCCCAGGTCGCGGTGGCCCTTCAGTTCCAGCAGTACGGCGTCCGGAATGGCCCCGATGCCGAGCTGTAGCGTGGACCCGTCCTCGATCAGCGAGGCCACGTTCCGGCCGATCTGGTGGTGCAGTTCCGTGATTTGCGCCGGCTTCAATTCGCAGAGTGACCGCGAAACCTCCACCACCGCGTCAAAGTCACTCACGTGGATGAAGCAATCGCCAAACGTGCGGGGCATCTGGTCGTTGACCTGCGCGACCACGAGTTTCGCATGACGCGCCGCGTTCAGCGTTGCTTCCACGCCCACCCCGAAGGAGCAGAACCCGTGGGCGTCCGGCGGCGTAACCTGAATGAGGGCCACGTCGATGGGCATCTGCCCGTTCTCGAACATCTCCTCCACCTGGCTCAGAAAGACCGGCGTGTAATCCGCGCGGCCTTCATTCACGGCTTGCCGCACGTTCGCCCCGATGAACATGGCGTTGTGGCGAAAGTGCCCTTCCATTTCCGGCGCGATATAGTCCGCCCGCCCCAGCGTCAGCAGGTGCACGATTTCCACGTTCTTGACGTAAGGAGCCCGCCCGATGAGGGCCTCTACGAGCGTTTCCGGCTCGGCGCAGCCAGGATGTATGTAAACACGCATGCCGGACTGGATGCACTGGACCGCTTCGTCTGGTTGCATCACCTTACGGCGATAATCCTCTTGCCAGTTCATAGCGCCTCTCTGCGAACTGCTGCGAGCCGCGGACGTTCCGAAGGTCGCGCAGCGCTCGAAGCTCTAGCGTACGAATGGAACTGGGCGAGTCCCTGTCCCCGGTCTATCCGGTGGGTGTGCAAAGGGTTAGGGGACAGTCCGGGGCTGTGGATTTCTAGGGGGAACTGAGGAGCGGGAATGAACGGGTACCTTAGCGACTCCACGAAGGTCGCCTCCAGAATCAAGTCAGCAAGGAGCGTACCAGAACAGGGGCGTAGTGCCTTTTCCAGGTCCGTGTAAAGAAAGAACTTATAATCAGCCTAAGTTTTGCTTATAGGGCCGGTTGTGGCTTTTGCCCCACTCGCCGACGGTGTTTGCGTTCTTTTGCTCAGAACACCGCTCCCCGCCATTCGCCCGGCATCGAGGGACTAAGGTTAGCAATTTCCTCTCCTTTTCCACAGCTTCCGGCCCGCCCGGAGGTTTCCGGACGTGAAACATCTGTTGCACATATTGCCGCCACCCGGCGAGCCCGGGAGTATGCTGAATTCAGTGCTGCTTTGAGGACAGCCAATGAAAACTCTCAGGGTCCTTGTGGCGTTGCTGACCAACGACAATGATTACCAGATTGAACAGGCCAATTCCGCCGCACAGATGGCCAGCAAGCTCGGTGTCGAGGCAAAAATTGTGTATGCGGACAACGACGCCATCAATCAAAGCACGCAAATACTGAAGGCCATTCAGGCCGATCCCGAGGAGCGACCCGACGCCGTAGTGTTCGAGCCCGTCGGTGGTACGGCATTTCCACAAGTCGCTCGTGCGGCGGCAACCGCCGGCGTGGGCTGGGTGGTCCTGAATCGGGAAACCAATTACATCGCGGAACTCCGCCAGACCAGCAAGGCTCCCGTTTTCGCGGTGAGTTCCGATCATCTTGAGACCGGCCGCATTCAGGGACGTCAGTTCGCGGCGCTCCTTCCCAGCGGCGGATCGGTTCTGCACATTCAAGGGCCTTCGGAGAGTGTGGCTGCCAAAGAACGCTTGTTGGGAACGATGGAGGTGAAGCCAGCCAACATTCATCTCACCACATTGAAAGGGCAATGGACCGAGGAGAGTGCGCAGCGCGCGGTGCGCTCCTGGCTCAAGCTTTCTACCTCACAAAAATCCCACATTGATCTGGTTGGCTCGCAGAATGACGCCATGGCCATCGGAGCCCGCAAGGTTTTCCAGGAGATTCCCAACGAGGCGGAGCGGGATCGCTGGTTGAGTCTCCCGTTCACCGGGTGCGACGGCCTTCCGAAGACGGGCCAGTCCTGGTTGCGCAGCGGCCTCCTAGTGGCCACGATCTACACGCCCCCGTTGGCGGGGCAAGCCATTGAATTGCTGGTCGGCGCATACCAGGATGGCAAAATGCCGCCGGAGCGCGTGCTCGTTTCGCCCACATCGATCCCGGGGCTTGAGGCGCTGCATCCCGCGAAGCGCTGATCAAACAGACAGGCGTCCATTCGCGGCCCCCGCCTGACAACCAGACCACGAACCTCCGAAGTTTCCCGTTATGTGGTGTCTCCGAAACGTCCCTGCGCACTTTATTTACTGCGGGTGTATTGTAAGGAAGAATCTGCAAAGTCGGTGGAGCGATGCCCGAGTCAAAGTTCCTTGTATCCCTCACAACCAACCAAAACGACTATCAGGTCGAGCAAGCGCAATCCGCCGGGCAAAGCGCACGAAAGTTCGGCGTTGACGTCGAAGTGGCCTACGCCGACAACGATGCCATCAACCAGAGCACGCAAATCCTGAGAGCAATCCAGGCCGCGCCCGAAGATCGTCCGGATGCCATCATCTTCGAGCCTGTGGGAGGTACCGCATTGCCGCAAGTGGCCCGCGCGGCGGTGAGTTCCGGAATTGGCTGGGTGGTCCTCAATCGCGACGCCGACTATATTCCACAGCTGCGCGCGGCCAACAAGGCGCCGGTTTTCTGTGTTACTTCCGACCACCTTGAAATCGGGCGCATTCAGGGACGCCAGTGCGCCGCCCTTCTCCCCACGGGGGGTATCGTCCTCTACATCGAGGGACCGTCGGAAAATTCAGCGGCCAAGGAACGCGCCCAAGGTATGCAGGAGGCCAAGCCCGCCAACATCCACCTGGTCACGTTAAAGGGGCAGTGGACCGAGGAAAGCGCGCAACGCGCGGTGCGTTCCTGGCTGAAACTCACGACCTCACAGAGAACCAACATCGACCTGGTTGCCGCCCAGGACGATTCCATGGCAATTGGTGTGCGAAAAGCGTTTCAGGAATTGCCCTCTGAAATCGAGCAGGAGCGATGGTTGGGCATCCCGTACCTGGGCTGCGACGGTCTTCCGAAAACAGGGCAGGCCTGGGTGCGCAGCGGTCTTCTGGCTGCCACCGTCTATATTCCGCCCAACGCGGGGCAGGCGATTGAGATGCTGGTAGATGCCCTGCAGAATTCCAAGACGCCTCCCGAGCGCGCCATTACGGTGGCCGTTTCCGTGCCGCCGCTCGAATCGCTCCGCCCGCATAAGTGACTCCGCTGCACTTTTGTCTCTGTCCACCGATTCTCCCGGCGTATAATGCCGCTGAAATCGTTTTTGCGCATCTCTCGTAACCCTCAGGAGGTCTTGCAATGTCCGTCAAGCACCTTGATGCCCCGAAATCAGAACAGATCCTGGATCGTAGAGAGTTTCTTGCCGCCAGTGGTAGCGGCGTGCTTGCTGCTGCTCTCCCCGCAGCATCTCCCTTAATGGGCGCCGCTTCCCATTTGTCCGCCGAATCTTCGCGCGCTCCGCAAGTTTCTTCTGGAAACAAACGCAAGATCCCCATCGGCGTGTTCAATGCGGACGTTTACAAGAACCTCTCCATCGATGCCATGCTCGACAAAGTCAGCGCCCTCGGCCTCGAGGCCATGGAGATCGGCACCGGAGGCTATCCAGGCTCCTGGCAATGCCCCGTGGATGAACTGCTGGCCGATCCCGCGAAGGCCAAAGCATGGTTAAAGAAATTTGAAAATCACGGCCTTCCTGTCGCCACCCTGAGCTGCCACGGCAATCCCGTGCATCCGGATCCCAAACACGCCGCAACAGACAGGGAGACCTTTAAGAAGACCGTGTTGCTCGCCGAGCGCATTGGCGTCAAGGTCATCGTCGGCTTCTCCGGGTGTCCGGGTGGTTCGCCCACGGATACTCAGCCGAACTGGGTCGCGTACCGTTGGCCTCCCGAATACGACGCCATGTTGAAGTGGCAGTGGAACGAAAAGGTCATTCCCTACTGGAAAGAAGCGGCCAAATTCGCGCGTGAACACGGTATTCACCGCCTGGCCTTCGAGATGCATCCAAACTTCGTCGTTTACAATCCACGCACCTTGCTGAGGCTCCGCGAAGCCGTTGGCGAAGAGATTGGCGCCAACTGCGACCTGAGCCATCTTTTCTGGCAGGGATGCGATCCGGTGGAAGTGATCCATTTTCTGGGCAAACAGGGAATCATTTATCACGCGCATATGAAGGACACTGTTCTTTACCCGGAAAACGTCGCGAAATACGGCATCCTTAACTTCGTCTTCGAATCCGGCGATCTTCCCCTTGCTTCCGATGCCTTCCGCGCCGTCGGCTATGGTCACGGCGCGTCAGCCTGGAAGTCCATCATCCAGGCTTACATGGACGTCGGCTACGAAGGCATTCTCAGCATCGAAAACGAAGATCCCATACTCAGCGGGGAAGTAGGCGTGGAACGCGCTGCGTACGTTCTGAAAAACGTTCGCGACGAACTCCTCGGGGCCTGAGGTGAATCGCGGCCAATTTGTAAACTCTTGTGGTGTTACGGGCTGGGGCGCCGCGGTTCGGCGCCCTTTCCGTTTATACGGGCGGAGCAGTGCTCGCCGAATCGCCCGTTCCCGCTTCGTTGCCCAACCACTTTAAGCTATGCTGTTCCGCGCCATTCTGAATTGCAGAATAACCCCTCGTAACGAGGAGCCTCGATGAACCGGGCGATTCTTGCCGCGCTCAGAAGCGCAGTTTGGATAAATAGGCGTAGCTGTTGGTGAGGCTGGCAATAGCATCCTTCGGCCAGTCGTTTTCGACGATGAAGTGCTTTATTCCGGCTTTGTCCGCGCTGGCGAAAATCCTTTTCCAGTCGATCACGCCAGAGCCGACATCGGTCATGTCGTCCTTGAGAGTATCCAGCTTCGTCAGAACCGTATTGTCATCCGAGGGTTTCGGGAGCTTCTTCATGTCCTTGACGTGGACCAGCGGGAAGCGGCCCGGGTAGCGATTGAAATAGGAAACGGGATCCTGGCCGGCGACTTCAGCCCAGCAAAGGTCCATTTCCATGTTGCAGAGTTTCGGGTCCGTGGAATCCAGCAGAAAATCATAGGGGCGCTTGCCGCCCAGCAGTGGGCTTGGCTGAAACTCCCAGGTGTGATTGTGATAGGCGAACTTTATGCCGGCCTTGTTCGAGGCTTCTCCGGCTTTGTTGAATTGCTCGGCGATGCGTTTGTAGCCATCCGGCTGCTTGCGCGCATCGTCCGGAATCCACGGGCAAACGATGTAGCTCTGGCCGATGATCTTCGCGGCTTCAATCGTTTCGGGCCAATGGTTTTCGACGATATCGTAGCCGACGTGGGAGGAGGGCGCTGTCAGCCCATCCTTGTCCAGGATGGCGCGAACGTCCTTCGGTGAATGGTTGAAGAGGCCCGCGAACTCGACTTCTTTGTAGCCGATGGCGGCGACTTTGGCGATGGTGCCCTCGAAGTCGCTCTTCATAAGTTCGCGGACGGAGTAGAGCTGCACGCCAACTTTTTCGATCTGATGCGTGGCGGCGAAGCTCTTGCTGGGAAGGGAAGTCAGGACAGCAGTAGCAATGGAAGTTTCCAGAAAAGTTCGGCGGTTCATGCGGGGATTGTACAACGAATCGCGGAGGGGGGAGCAAAACAAAAGCGCCCCGAGAAGATCAGGGCGCTCTTGCTGGGAGGAAGCCACAGCGCGTTCGCTGGGACGCGCGCCGTGGCTCTGCGTTGGGACTAGAACAGGAACTTCAGACCAAACTGCAACGTTCGCGCGCGATGGGCGGCTGACGGATGCAGGAAACTGCTTCCGGCGATGTCGTTTTAGATGCCGGCACCGCCGATGCTGCTTCCGGCCCACGGAGTGTGGTTGAAGATGTTGAAGGCCAGAGCTAGATTTGCGGCGGCTTTTGCCAGGGGCCGCGGGCTTGCTCCAGAGTTTCGGCGACGGCGAGTAGGAGTTCTTCTTCGTGGGGCCGGGCAATCAGTTGGATGTTGATGGGAAGTCCCTCGGGCGATTGGCCGAAGGGAAGGGAAAGCCCCGGAAAGCCCGCGAGATTCAGCCACTGGCAGTAGCGCATGGTGTCCCGATAGTTGTGCGGATCGCCGGAGCGATAATTGCCCGCGCCATGTTTGAAGGCAGGCGCCGTGGAAACCGGCGAGAGAAGAATGGGAACCTCCTTCATCTGTCGAAGGATTTCCGCTCTGACCAGATCGCGGTTTGTGCACGCCGTCATAAACGATTCCAGTGTGATCGTGGGTTCCGCCGCCGTAAGTGCGAGATACTCTCGCAACATCGGGCTCAACAACTCTTCCTGGCCCTTCGTGCTATGACGAATCACATCGCCGATCACCGGCCCAAAGAAGAACCACCACAATTCCAGCGCGCGGTCGAGTCCCTCCAATCTCACCGGCTCGACGTGGAAGCCCTGCTCCGTGAGGAGTTGACCGGCACGGTGCACGGCGGCTTGCGTTTCGGGCGTGGCGGCGCCCAGCGCGCCGCTCTCGAGAATTCCGATGCGCAGACTGCGCAATTCCTCCGTGCGAATAAACCGCACGGGTACAGGCGCGGAGAGCGCGTCACTCGCGTCCGATCCCGCCATCACCTCGAAGAGCGCGCGAATTTCCGCAACCGTGCGCGCCATCGGCCCCACCACGCCAATCCACGAGAATGCGCCCGCCCCCGGCGGAAAGTGTCCCGTGGCCGGGATGCGGCCTGGGGTAGGTTTCAAGCCGCAAATGCCGGAAAAATGCGCGGGCACGCGGATCGAGCCGCCGCCATCGCTGCCTACCCCGCCCATGGAACAGCCGCTGGCAATTGCCGCGGCTTCGCCACCGCTTGAGCCGCCTGCAGATCTGGAAAGATCCCAGGGATTGGAGGTTTTCCCGGAGACGCGATTGTCCGTTTCGTAGGCCATCAGGAATTCCGGAGTGTTGGTATTGCCCAGCAGGATTGCTCCCGCGGATTCCAGGCGCGCCACGAGCGTCGCGTCGCTCGTTGGCACGTAGTCTCTGCGCAAGAGCGAGCCCGCGGGACACGGCCAGCCGGCGACATCAATACACGACTTCACCGTGAGCGGGATCCCCGTCAGTGCTCGCAACGGCTCCCCACGCTGTATGGCAGCTTCCGCCTGGCGAGCCCGCGCCAGCGCCGACTCCGCGTCCAGATGCACGAAGGCATTCAGCTTAGGCTGGAGCGCCTGCGCGCGCTGCAGATGCGCCGTGATCAACTCAACCGGGGAAAATTCCTTCCTGCGGAATTTTTCGAGCGTTTCAGCGATGGAAAAATAGTTGAAAGTGGCCATGGGGTCCCTTCAGCAAGGTAAAGGCCGGCGTCCCTGTGGTCAAGGCTGGCCGGGCCGTACCGCGGAAGATCCCCATAAAAACGGTTGACGCTGCCCTGCTGAGCCAAGACAATCGAGAGGATAGCGGGACGGGGCCAGATTTACCACGTGTCGCGCGTCCAGAAAGAACATTCCTTCATGAGTTTCCTACAACTCCGGTCACGCCATCGTTTTCTTGTTCTGAGTGCGTTGCTCACATTCCTCGCGGTTGGCTCCCTGGCAGTGTTGCGGCTCATGGCGACGCAATCGCCCGCGGGTCCGAAGCTTGGCGTCGTTGGGAGCGAAGGCATCTCTCCCGAGGCGCTGCGCCTGAACACGCTCGGCGTGGCTTACATGAACCAGCAAAAGGCCGCTGAAGCGCAAAAATATTTCGAGCAAGCATTGGCGGCGGACCCGCATTTCGCGGCAGCGAAAATGAATCTGGGCATCTCTTTTCTGGGCCAACAGAAAGTGGAACAGGCCCGCGCTGCTCTTGAGGAGGCCACCGCGAAACTTCCGCAGGATCCCTATGCCTGGTACAACCTGGGCCTTGCCTACAAGGACTGCAACGAAGCGGAAAAGGCCATCGCCGCTTTCCAGCATGTGGAAAAAATTGTGCCCGAAGAGCCGGATGCCTTCTACTTCGAGGGTTTCATGAATGCGCAGTTGCAACGCTATGACGAAGCGATTGCAGCATTTCAGAAGGCCCTGGCGCTGACTCCCTTTCACGCCTCGGCGCAGTTCGGACTTGCGCGGGCCTACCAGCGGAAAGGCAACGCGGTTGCCGCCCGTGAAAGCATGAAGCAGTTTCAGAAAATCAACTCCGAGCATCTAGGCGCACCATTTGGGGCGGGCTACGGCGATCAAGGCAAATACTCTCTCGCGGAGTTTATCCACGGCACCGTGGCCACGGCCCCGCCGGAGATTCCAGTTCATTACACGCAAGAACCTCTTGCCAAGCGCGTATCGTCGGCTGCGGCCATCGGTCCCAGCAGCGGCGCGTGTTTCCTCGACTATGACGGGGACGGCAAACCCGATCTTTTCCTGGTCGGCGCCGGCGAAGGCAAGAGCCGCCTCCTTCACAATCTTGGCGACGGCAAATTTGAGGATGTCACAGAGAAAGCCGGGCTGAGCAGTCTGGGCGCCGGATTGGGGTGCGCCGCGGGCGATTTCGACAGTGACGGCCACACTGATCTGGCCGTCTGCGAAACTGGCGGTGTGCGGCTGCTTCATAACGACGGCCACGGCAAGTTTCAGGACGTGACCGAAAAAGCCGGGATCCGCCGCGAAAAGGGCTGTGTGGCCGCTACTTTCGTGGATTACGACCACGATGGCGACCTCGATCTCTACCTGACCATGGCCCCCGGCAGTGAAACGCCTAAGAACAGGCTCTGGCGCAACAATGGAAACTCCACCTTTACGGACGTCTCTGAAGAATCCGCCATGGGCCTGGACGCCACGGGCGGGGGCGTGGCCATGACCGACTTCAACAACGATCGCGCGATTGATTTTGTTGTTGCCGGTGGGCCGCAAGGCGCCGCCATTTTTCTGAATCCACGCGAAGGAAAGTTCAAGGCGCTCCCGGGGATCGATTTTGCAAAAGAGAATTTGCCGCCCGCCGTTGGCGTTATCGCTTTTGATTTCGACAAAGACGGCTGGATGGACTTGGCGTTTACCCACGCCGGTCCGCCGGGACTCACCCTGTGGCGAAACGTCCAGGGCAAGAAGCTTGAACGCGTGCCGCTCCCCGATCTCGGCTGGAAGCGAGGCTGGGGCCTCACAACGCTCGATTTCGATAATGATGGCTGGCTCGATCTTGCGGCCGTGGGCGAATCCGCGAATGGTGGCGAGATTCGATTGTTGCGCAATTTGGGAGAAGCGGGCTGGGCCGATGTCACGAAAAAGACGCAACTCGATGCCGTCAAGTTAAACAGGCCGGTGGCCCTCGCGGTAGCCGATCTGAGAAGCAATGGAAGCCCCGACCTGATTGTGACCCAAGCGGGAGGAGAGCCCATCCTGCTCGAAAATGTAGGCGCCAACAAAAACAATTGGATGCAGATCGACCTCAAGGGCCTGGATGACAACAAAAACGGAATTGGCACCAAAGTCGAGATCTTCGCCGGAGGTCTTTATCAGAAATGGGAAATTACCGGCGCTACCGGCTACCTCAGCCAGAATTCTCCCACGCTGATCGCGGGCCTGGGCAGCGAAAAATCCACGGACGTGGTGCGTCTCTTGTGGCCGAAGGGTGTGCCGCAGGACGAAGTGAACCTCCAGGCCGGGAAAATCCATCTCATCAACGAGCTCGACCGCCGGGGAAGCTCCTGCCCGGTTCTCTTTTCATGGAATGGCAAGGAGTACGAATTCATTGCCGACATGATCGGCCCCGCGGTTGTGGGGCACTGGGTAGCTCCGGGTGAACGCGACGTCCCCGACCCCGACGAATATCTGAAAGTTCCGGCAAAGAGTGCCCGCCCGAAAAATGGCCTGCTCAGTTTCCGTTTCCTGGAGCCGATGGAAGAGACGGTATACCTCGACCAGGTGCGCCTGCTGGCCATCGATCATCCCGCCGAGGTCGAGGTCAATCCGAATGAACGCTTCGCCAGCGCGCCGCCCTTCCCCGAATTTCGCGTGATTGCCACGGAACATCCACGGCTGCCGGCGGGGGCTTGGGACGACCACGGCAACGACGTGCTGCCGCTGCTCGCCAGGCGCGACCGCAGGTACGTCACACAGTTTGAAGGCCTGCCCTACACCGGATTCGCCAAATTGCACTGGATCGAACTCGATCTCGGCCCATGGGACGCGGCAAAACCTCTGCGCCTGCTCCTCGATGGCTACACCGACTATTTCACCGCGACTTCCATGTACGCCGCCAATCAGGCGGACATCAAGGTCATCGCGCCTTACGTGGAAGCGCAAGACGCACAGGGTAAATGGGTGCGTGTCGTTGAGGATATGGGATTCCCCGCCGGCCTGGAACGCACCATGGTCGCGGATCTTAGCGGCAAGATCCCCGCCGGCACGCGCCGCATCCGTATCGTCACCAACCTGAAAATTTATTGGGACGCCGTGCGCATCGATCAGACGCCCGAGTCGAAAAACCTCCGCGTCAGCGAAGTTCCGCTGGCCACCGCGGCGCTGGAATTTCTGGGCTACCCGCAGGAAATTCGCCTGCAGCCCGCCAGCGACACGGTGTATTCCTACACGCGGCGCAGCGCCACCGGGCCCTATGCGCGCGCCTCGGGGAACTACACACGCTATGGCGACGTGAAAACCCTGCTCAGCGCTTCCGACGACAAGTTCGCCGTGTTCGGTTCTGGCGAAGGCGTCAAGCTCGAATTCGATCCGCGGCATCTTCCAAATCTTCCCGCGGGCTGGGTTCGCGACTATTTCTTCTATGCCGACGGCTTTGAGAAAGACATGGATTTTTACGCGGCCAACGCCTTCACGGTTGAGCCCCTGCCGAGGCATGGCCTGCTTTCCTATCCCTATCCCGAGGGCAAGGACTACCCGCTCGACGACGAGCACCTCCGATACATACTGGAGTACGACACGCGCACGCGCTCGGACCGGCTGCCGGCCAATTTGCGCTACGAATATCCAGCCCAGAAGTGAAGGGAACAACGTGGGGAGAAGTTGCGTCGTCACGATCCGCGGTGGTGCCGCAGAAATCGACTAGAGCCATCTCATAAATATTTCTTAGGGGGTCGGAGCTTCAGCTCCGACATTAAAACGCCCAGTGGAATGGGCTTCAGCCCCTGAGGAAACTCTTCCCCTTGAATCCATTTACGAGACAAGCCCTAGTCGCTGAACTTGTCGCCCGCGATCCCCCGGCCGCTGAAATTCAACCGTACCCGCTCACGCTCCTACAGAGACCCAGCATCGCTTCTGCGCGCTTTCCGCGATCGCTTCGCAGAGCAGGAGCTCGTCGTGGCCCGTCTCAAATGTCGGAAAGCTTCGCGGTGCGCGAAAATCTCCGGCAGCGATGTAGCTATAGAAATCCTTGAAAAGTTGCACGAAAGTGTCGGGGTAACCCTCGGCGTGGCCGCCGGGATAAGCGGCATAACCGCGCGATTCCGGCGATTGCAACGCGGGATCTTTCGGGAGCACTTCGCTAGCCCTGTCGCGCCGGCCAATCCACAGCGAATTGGGGGATTCGGAATCGAATGCCAGCGAACCTTCGGAGCCGTCGATCTCAAACCACAGACGCGCCTTGCGCCCGGCGCTGACCTGCGAAACGGTCATCACACCGTGCGCATCGTTTTCAAAGCGCAGCAGCACAGAGGCGTAATCGTCGGTCTCCATCAGCACTTCCTCGGTCTCCGCCGCGTCCGCTTTCTGAAAAGTCTCCACGCGCCCCTTGGGCTTTTGTCGTGTCGGCAGAACCGTGGCCAGATCGGCGCAAAGCTCGGACACCTTGCTGTTGGTCATCCAGGTCACCAGGTCGAGCCAGTGCGTGCCAATGTCGGAGACGGCGCGCAGTTCGCCGCCCGACTTTGCTTCCAGCCGCCAGTTCCAATCCGTGGGAAACAGCAGCCAATCCTGCAAAAAGCTGCCGTGAACCAGGCGCACCTGGCCGATTGCGCCTTTGCGGATCAACGCGCGCGCTTCCTGACACAGCGGGTAGTAGCGCAGGTTGTACGCCACGCCACCCACGCGTCCTGTTTCTTTCGCCAGGGAAACCAGCGCCGCGGATTCCCGCGAATCCAGCGTCAGCGGCTTTTCGCACAAGACATTCTTCCCCGCGCGGAGGAGCTGGCTGGCCTCCTGGAAATGCTCATTGTTTGGCGTGCACAAATGCACGACGTGAACGGAGGAATCCGCTGCGAGTTCGTCGAGCGAAGCGTACGCTCGCGGCAATCCCAACGCATCCCGCGAAGCCTTGGTGCGCTCCGGCGTGCTCCCCAGCACCCCCTGGACCGAAATACCGAGGCGCCGCAAGGCGTCCAAATGTGCTCGCCCGACGAATCCTAATCCAATGATGGCCGCGTTGATTTTCTGCATAAACACTCCTTAGGGTAGGACCAGCCCATTAGAGTAATTCATGCGAAGGAATTGCAGAGGAACAATTATCTTGGAAGGGGTTTCACGGATTCGCGGCCGGACGAAACGCCTCGTGGCCATCCCGGTAGCCCTCGACTAACCGGAGTTTATCGCGAGCCACAACTTTGATGTTATTCAGACCGCGCAGTGCCGTGTCATCTTGAGGGGCGCGCTGTTTGCGCCCCGAAAGACCCCACCTGACACATCGTGCGCAATTCTCAATGAGGCCCTTCGGCGATCCTCATCGGATCGCCTCAGGGTGACAAAGTCCTTCTGAACTAGGTCAAGATATGAACTGCAGCTTGTGAGAAATCCGGCCCAGCAGGCGCCGCGTGCCAGCGCGCCTCTGGAAATTTCTTGCATAGCCGAAATCGTAAATGCCAAGACAGGCTGAAATGCATACACTGGTATTGGAGAATAGAAGCCATCACATAAATGGCTCCTGGGAGGGCACGGCTTCAGCCGTGCCAAAAAGGCCCGCGAATTCAGGGGTTTTAACCCCTGAGGTGTGCAGACTGGCAGCCTGATGCATTCATGAGACGGGTTTTGGGAGGACCAAGGAATGCCAACGAAGCATGTGGTGATCGCAGGACTGGCCATGCTTGCTGCCTCGGCCGCAGCATATGCGGGGCCGGGCGGCGGCACAGTCAGCGGCAAAGTGACCTACGAGGGCGCACCGCTCAAGATGAAACCGATTGACATGTCCATGGAACCCTCTTGCGCCAAAATGTACACGACGCCGTCGCTCGCGGAAACCGTCGTCACTGGTGCCGGCAACAGCCTGGAAAACGTGGTGGTCTACGTATCCGCGGGAGCGCCAAACGACGTGGCTCCTTCCAACGCCGCCATCTTCACGCAGAAGGGTTGCCGCTACATCCCCCACTTGCTGGCCTTCCAAGTCAATCAGGAATTGAAGATCACCAACGAGGATCAGACCGTTCACAATGTCCATCCCCAGCCCAAGCGCAATCGCGAGTGGAATAAATCGCAGCCGCCGGGAGCGCCGCCGATTCGCGAGAGCTATGAGCAGGCGGAATTCATTCCCGTGAAGTGCAACGTGCATCCCTGGATGCATGGCACCTTGGCGGTGATGCCGAACTCTTACTACGCCGTGACCGGCGCGGGCGGAACGTTCTCGCTGGCCAACTTGCCTCCGGGCAAGTACACCATCACCGCCTGGCACGAGTCCTACGGCGAACAGTCGCGGGAAGTCACCATCAGCGGCAGCGAGACTCACACCATCAACTTCGCCTTCAAGTCCAACCCCAACTGATCAGTCCTTGGTCTCAGTGTCAATCCGTGTTTATGAAGCGCCAGTTCCGAAACTGGTACGCGAAGGAGTGCAGGAAGAAAGAAAACCCGGAGCGGCGAAATCCAGGTCAACCCCCCACACGTAAAAGCGACGTGTGGGCCACACGATTCTTCCTTCGTCCATTACGCCCGGGCCATCCGCCCACGATTGATAATACGGCCGTTAAGCCTTATTTGTGGCCTCTTAGGACCGCCAGAAAAATTAACCCCAGGCCCGTGCAAAGAAACAGGATGGCTACCAGCAGGTTCCGCGCGTGTGTTGAGAGAACAATCTTAGTTGGGTCATTTCTACAGTAGAGTATTTTTATTTCTCGGCCTGCCGCGAAGGCTGGGAAACTGAAGAAATTAGGTTGGATGTCCTTGTTTCTGCTGGATACATTGAATGAGTGGACCTTCTCCTCTGTTCCTGTTGCTCTAGACGTTTGGCCATCTGACTGCTGGAACTCAACTTCGACACGAATCGTACCCCTATAATAGTATTCAGTGCTTCGTTGAACTGCGTTGATCAAATGTCTGGTCTTCCGCCGGAGAGGTATCGTGTTGACGGAATTGATGATTCTGGCGGCAACCTGAACGAATTCGCGCTTCATTTTCAAGTAGTGAGGAAACAATAAGACGCCGCAGATTGTAAATACAATTCCGAACGCCAGGCAGAGTATGCGAAAGGCCAACAATTCGCGCATCAGCTTTATGAACTTCCCGTTTGCTCTTCGGTGAGCATGATACTCGATTCGAGTGTCCCGACCCTTCTCCGCAGAGTGTACAACGAAAGCGTCCCTCCAGATCGAGTGAGTTTCTGGAGCACCCTTCCTGCCACCACGACCATAGGCTCGGCTGATTGGATGACTGCGTCGGCTCCTACTCCCAAGTAGACTTGGTAGTTGTTCGACGACCAAGGCTCGGGAAAAGGGGCCGAGCGGTTATTATTATAAATTGTGATTTTCACACGCGTTATCAGCAGATTGGCGAGTGGGCGGGTGCCCCACCCTCGTGGTGAAGCCGTGAAAAAACTTGCTGGCATTGATTTTCGAGGAGGTCGTTGGCAAATTGTTTTACGGCAGGGTGGTTACGGGTGAGGAGTCAAAGGAGGAGGCGTATTCCTCGTTGGACTCTGGGGTTGGCGTTGTGGCCCTCGCCATGGCCTCGTTGTTGAGGTTTTCAGGTGCTGACCGGGGCCGCGCGCAACGTGCGCAGGCGAATCCAGTGCTGCAGGTTGTAGGTAAGGCAAGCCCACAGCATCTCCATCTGCACTTTCACTAAACCGCGCACGTGAAACTGCCGCAGACCCAGTTTGCTTTTGATCCAGGCGTGACAAAACTCCGCCACTTGGCTGCGGCGGCGGTATTGCGCGCGGGCTTCGTCGGTGGCCATCTTTTTCCGGAACGCAAGCACCGGCGCGCTTTCTTCCAAGCGCATCACCGAACGGCCGCGCTTCTGATTTTCCGGGCAACACTGCAGCTTGCGCGGGCAGTTTTGGGCGGGTGGCCCGGCCTGAAAGAGGCGGAAGCCGTTGACATGGTAGACGCGGAGAGGATATTACTTCGACAAATATCGTGGAAGTGATGAGAGACGGAGGGTGCCCCAGGCACGGAGTGTGTGCCTGGGTCTTGGGTGGGCATTTCCCGCTTTGGGGTTTGCGATGCCCAAAGAACTGAAGCGCCACTACGGCCGCAGCCACCCCGCCGCTTGGCAGGTTCCCCGCCTTGCCTCGTGTATAATCTTGAAGGCGCGCCTGCCGACTCCATGATCCCTTTCATTCACATAGGCCCGTTATCGATCCCCACGTACGGTCTGATGGTGGCGCTGGGCTTGATCTGCGCGGCCTACATTCTTCAAGCCGATTTCGACCGCCGGGGGCTAAAAGCCGACGCCTTCACCATGATCACGATCGCCGGATTGGCGGGCATTTTCGGCTCGAAGTTGTATAGCGCGCTGGAATCGCCGACGGAGTTTCTAGCCCATCCCCTCGCGCAACTCTTCAATCGCTATGGCTTCACCTGGTTTGGAGGCTTCCTCGGCGGCTTTTTTGCGATGCTCATTCTCGGCAGGCGGGCCAGAATTCCTCTGCTGGAGTTTCTGGACGCCTGCACGCCCGCGGCCTCGGTTGGCTACGCGATCGGGCGAATGGGCTGCCTCCTTTCTGGTGATGGAGACTACGGCAAGCCCACGTCGTTGCCCTGGGGCATGAGCTTTCCCAACGGCATCGTGCCCACCACCGGCGTCAATGGGACATGCGTCCTGTGGGGATGGCCAGAAAACTGTAAAGTGCACCCGACTCCCATCTATGAATTCCTGGTGTGGTGCGCGATTGGCGCGCTTCTATGGCATTTAGGCGGCAAGGCTTTGCGTCGGCCTCAGGGCAAAGGGCTCATTTTCTGCGCTTATCTGATCATGACGGGAATTGCCCGGTATCTGGTGGAAATCATCCGCATCAATCCACGTGTATTTCTGGGCATGACCAACGCGCAGATCGTCAGCATTCTCTCCGTGCTCGCTGGAATTGGGCTTTTCCTATGGATTAAGCGCCGCGATACGGCGGCCGAAAAAAGAGCGTCTCCTCGCTGACCAGGGGTTATTCCCACCCGTTCCCGCGGAGACGTCCTTCAGCCCGAATATCGTCGCCCCACTTCAGCTACCCCAGGTTCCGGACGCGTTTGCACAAATTCTCTGCGACATTTCGTGGCGTATCCGGCTCAGGCGAGACGCGCGATTCCGGGAAAACCGTCGAAACCGGCATCAAAACTCAATATCTGGTCGATTCCATGCTGCTGCATGACGGCGAGATGGATGCCATCACGCGCGGAGAGATGCCGATAAGCCAGAACGATCTGTTTCGCCCCTTCCACAATGGCCCGGTCAACCGGCAGCACTTGATCCACAATTGCGAGCAACGCATCGAAAGCCGGTTGAATTGCGTCCCGGCGATTGATGGCCACATACCTGTGCAGGATCTCCTGAAACACTTCGGCGTCGGTGACTAATCGTTGGCGCTCCGTCACCAGTTTTTCCATCATGCGTTGCGCGTCTGTCTTGTGCACGTGAGGTGCGCCGACAAGATACATCGGAATATTCGAGTCGATCAGAATCACGGATGTTCTCCGCTCCCGTAACCCTGCTCGATTTCAGCAAGCATTCTGTCGATATCGCACACGGGGAACTCATGTTTTGCGGCGGTGCGGATGGCTTCGAGTTTCTTGCTGAGGCTCTCCGAAGGTTCTCGTCGGCGCGCCAGGTCCAGTGCCTGCCGGACCCATTCAGCGACGGACATGCGCCGCGCCCGCGCCGCGCGCTGGATTTCTCGGTATTGGGGATCTTGGAGAATGACCTGCAGCCGCTTAGCCATAGCATGAGTCTATCTTACTCATGCCAATGAGTCAATGCTACTCCAGCATCTGCCGCAACACATACTGCAGAATGCCGCCATGCTTGTAATACGCCACCTCTTCCGGCGTATCCACGCGCACGGTTGCGGTAAAGGTCTTCTCCGTCCCATCCGCCGACTTGGCGCGAACGGTGACTTGCTTCCGTGGCGTCAACGTAGACACGCCATCAATCGAGAATACCTCGTGCCCCGTCAGGCCAAGGGATTCGCGTGTATCGCCGTGCTGGAATTCCACCGGGAGCACGCCCATGCCCACGAGGTTGCTGCGGTGTATGCGCTCGTAGCTCTCCGCGATGACGGCGCGCACGCCGAGCAGCCGGGTGCCTTTGGCGGCCCAGTCGCGCGAGGATCCGGAGCCATACTCCTTGCCCGCGATCACGATCAGGGGAACGCCCTCTTCGCGATACTTCACTGCGGCATCGTAGATGAACAACTTTTCGCCTTCGGGCAGATGCAGCGTCCAACTGCCTTCCGTGCCGGGGGCAAGCTGATTGCGCAGGCGGATGTTCGCAAACGTGCCGCGCATCATCACTTCATGATTGCCGCGGCGCGCGCCATAGGAGTTGAACTCGTGCGGTTTCACGCCATGCGCAATCAGGTATTTCCCGGCCGGGGAATCCACGGCGATGGAACCCGCGGGGGAAATGTGATCGGTAGTCACGCTATCGCCGAGAATAGCGAGTACGCGCGCACCATGAATATCCGCAAGCGGCGCCGGCGCCTTCGGCATGTTCTCGAAATACGGAGGCAGCTTGATGTACGTGGAGTCCGCATCCCACTTGTACAGATCGCCTTCGGGAATGGGCATCGCTTTCCAGCGCGCGTCGCCCTCGAAGACTTCGCTGTATTCCTTGCGGTACTGCGCAGTGGAAACCGCAGCGCGGACGGTGGATTCCACTTCTTGCGCGGTAGGCCAAATCTCACGCAAATAGACGGGCTTGCCGGCGGCATCGGTGCCCAAAGGCTCGGTCGTCAAGTCCATGTCCATGCGGCCCGCGAGAGCGTAGGCCACGACGAGCGGTGGCGATGCGAGGTAATTCGCGCGTACCAGCGGATGCACGCGCCCCTCAAAATTGCGGTTGCCGCTCAGCACAGCCACGGCAATGAGGTTGTTTTCCTTGATGGCAGCGCCGATGGGATCCGAGAGCGGTCCGCTATTGCCGATGCAGGTTGTGCAGCCGTAGCCCACCAGGTGGAACTTCAACTTTTCGAGGTACGCCATCAGTCCCGAGGCTTGCAGGTAGTCCGTCACCACTTTCGAGCCCGGCGCGAGGCTGGTCTTCACCCATGGCTTCACATGCAAACCGCGCTCCACGGCTTTCTTGGCCACTAATCCCGCGCCGAGCATCAGCGAAGGATTAGAGGTGTTCGTGCAACTGGTGATGGCGGCAATCACGACCGCGCCACTGGAAAGCTCGAAGGCGTCGCCATTGTTCTTAACGTGGACTTGTGTTGCAGGCGCGCCTTCCACGACTTTCGTGAAGGATGCTTTCGCGTTTTTGAGCGCGACGCGGTCTTGCGGGCGTTTTGGTCCCGCCACCGTGGGCTCAACGCTGCCGAGATCGAGCTCCAGCGAGTCGCTGAACGCCGGGTCTGGAGTTGCGTCGGTCCGGAAGAGATACTGCTCCTTGCAGTAGGCTTCCACCAGCGCGACGTGCTCGTGCGAACGTCCGGTGAACTCCAAGTAGGCGAGAGTCTCTTTGTCCACGGGGAAAAAGCCCATGGTCGCGCCGTATTCGGGAGCCATGTTGGCAATGGTGGCGCGGTCCGGCACGCTTAGCGTGGAAAGACCGGAGCCGTAGAACTCCACGAATTTGCCGACGACGCCCTTCTTTCGGAGCATCTCGGTGACCGTAAGAACCAGGTCCGTGGCAGTAGCTCCTTCACTCAGCCGGCCATGGAGCTTGAAGCCCACAACTTCCGGCACGAGCATCGAGAGAGGCTGGCCCAGCATGGCGGCCTCCGCTTCAATACCCCCGACGCCCCAGCCGAACACGCCGAGCGAATTCACCATCGTGGTGTGCGAATCCGTGCCGACGAGCGAGTCTGGATAGGCTTCGATGCGGCTGCCGCTCGGAACGGAGCAAACCACCCGCGCGAGATACTCGATATTGACCTGGTGGCAGATGCCCGTATCGGGTGGCACGACCTTGAAATTGCGGAAGGCGGTTTGTCCCCAGCGCAGGAAGGCGTAGCGCTCGACGTTGCGCTGGAATTCGAGTTCCGCGTTCATGCCGAAGGCGTTCACGTTGCCGAAGCTGTCCACCTGAACGGAGTGGTCGATTACGAGCTCCGCGGGGAAAAGGGGATTGATGCGCTTGGGGCTGCCGCCCATTTTTTGGACCGCTTCGCGCATCGTGGCCAGGTCCACGATGGCGGGGACGCCGGTGAAATCCTGTAACAGGACGCGCGCGGGCATAAAAGCAATCTCTTTTTGTTCGCCGCCGGGTTTCCAGCTTGCGAGCGCGCGGATATCCTCGGCGCGAACGGAACGTCCGTCTTCACAGCGCAGCAGGTTTTCCAGGAGAATGCGGAGGGAGAAGGGCAGCCGGGTGAATTGACCGAGGCCCTGCTTTTCCAGTTTTTCGAGGCGCTGAATTTCAAAAGTTTGCGCGCCAACATTCAGGTTGTCTCGCGTTCCGAAGGAATTTGCTGTGGAAATAGGCATCCTAGCTGTCCTTTCGCGGAATGGTTGGGCTTCTATGATAACCGAAATCTCGCGGCGGCGCGGGAACGCTATAATGGAAAAGCCGTGAAAATCGTGCTGATTTCTACATACGAACTGGGGCGGCAGCCATTTGGGCTGGCCTCGCCTGCCGCCTGGCTGCGAGGGCGCGGGCATGCGGTAACTTGCCTGGATTTATCGCGAGAATCCTTGAACGAACAGGCCGTGCGCGAGGCGCGGCTGGTGGCATTTTATGTGCCGATGCATACCGCGACACGGCTCACGCTTGAACTGCTGGAACCTGTTCGCCGCATTCAGCCCGAGGCGCATTTGTGCGCCTACGGGCTGTATGCTTCGCTTTCCGCGGAAAGTTTTCGCTCCCACGGTGTGAACAGTTTATTGGGGGGCGAATTCGAGCAGTCGCTGGTGGATCTCGCGGAGCACCTGGAAGGCCTGTCGGCTTCGCCGCGGATTCATCCGTTGGACACGAATGTTTCGCTGGCGCGGCTGCGTTTCCGTAAGCCGGACCGCGAGGGCTTGCCGCCGCTGCGTTCGTACGCGCACTTGGTGCTGCCGAACGGGGAGCATCGCACGGTGGGATACACGGAAGCGAGCCGCGGCTGCAAGCATCTCTGCCGGCATTGTCCGATTGTGCCGGTGTACAACGGTGTTTTCCGCATCGTCGGCCGGGAGGTGGTGCTTGCCGATATCCGGCAGCAGGTGGCCGCGGGCGCGCAGCACATCACCTTTGGCGATCCGGATTTCTTCAATGGAGTCGGACACGCCATTCCGCTGGTGGAAGCGCTGCATCGCGAGTTTCCCGCGCTCACGTATGACGTGACCATCAAAGTGGAGCATCTTTTGCAGAATGTCGAATTGCTGCTGACGCTGCGGCAGACCGGATGCCTGTTCATCATTTCCGCGGTCGAATCTCTGGACGACGGTATTTTGTGGAAACTGCAAAAGGGCCACACGCGCGCGGATTTCTTTCGCGTCGTTGAAGAATGCCGGCGCGCGGGCATCACTCTCCAGCCGACGTTTGTTCCATTTACTCCATGGACCACATTTGAAAACTATCTCGATCTGCTCGAGAATCTGCGGCGGCTCAATTTGGTCGAAGCTGTTGCGCCCATCCAACTGGCCATTCGCCTGCTGATTCCCGCGGGATCGCGGCTGCTGGAGTTGCCGGAAGTCCGCGAGATGGTTGGGCCGTTCGATGCCAGGGCGCTTGTCTATCCCTGGAAAAATCTACATCCGGCGCTGGATGGGCTGGCCGAAGAGATTCAGGAAATTGTTGCCGCGAGCGAGAAGATGAAACGCAGCCGGGCAGCGACGTTCGAGCAGCTCTGGCGAGCCGCGAATCGTGCCGCCGGCCGGAAAACGCAAGAATCGGCGATGCCGGTTCTGCCCGCGCGGGCGACGGTGCCCTATCTCAACGAGCCCTGGTACTGTTGAGCGGAGCCGACACGGGACCAGTTGGTCCCGATAGCCAAGGCCAAGGAAGCGGTTCGACAGGCGGAGACGTTTTTCTAGAGCTCGTCTTGGTATCTTATGAATTGTTCCCGGGAGGGCACGGCTCCACAGCTTGTGGAAATACTCCGTGGTTTAGGGGGTCGGAGCTTTAGCTCCGACATTAAGCGCTTGGAAATCGTCGGGCTTTAGCCCCTGAGGAAATGGTTTTATGCCTTGTTTCGCAGACTGTCCAGCCTTGCCGAGAAGTTTCGCAAAGTCAGGGGTTTCAACCGCTGAGGGAGCGCGCGATAGGATCGCCATTCAATGAATCCACGAAAACGATTGCTGCTGTTCGCCACAAAGCTCGGGTACCAGACGCGTTCATTCAACGCCGCGGCCGAAAACCTTGGTGTGGAACTTGCTTTTGTAACCGATCGCTGCGGGAGCATGGACGATCCCTGGAACGACCATGCGCTTTCCGCACATTTTGAAGCGCCGCAAACTGCGGCGCGAGCCGTCCTGGAAGCGCAGCGAGGACTTCGTGTCGACGGCGTCTTGGCATTAGGCGATCGTCCGGCACCCACGGCGGCGTATGTGGCGCGGGGCCTTGGGCTGCTCCACAATCATCCGGCGAGCGTGGTGGCCTGCCGGAACAAGCTGCGCACGCGGGAAGTGTTTCGCGAAGCTGGGATTCCCGTGCCATGGTTCCGCGGCGTTTCGTTGAATGTTGTGCCGGAGCCCGCACTTCTCGGCATCAACTATCCGTGCGTGCTCAAGCCGCTCTCGCTCTCGGCCAGTCAGGGAGTGGTGCGCGCCAACAATCGCGAGGAGTTCGCTACGGGCGCGGCGCGGCTGAAAAAACTTCTGGACTCTCCGGAGATACGCGCAACGCGCGAACCTAATCTGGATCAAATGCTCGTTGAAGGCTATCTTCCGGGCAGGGAAGTGGCCGTCGAGGCGCTGCTGACCGAGGGGACGCTGAGAATACTGGCGATTTTCGACAAGCCGGATCCGCTGGAAGGGCCCTACTTCGAGGAGACAATCTACGTCACACCCTCGCGGTTGCCGGCGTCCGAGCAACGCGCCATCGCAATTTCTCTGCGATCCGCCGTGCGAGCCTTGGGACTCACGCACGGCCCAGTGCACGCCGAGTTTCGCCTGAATGAACAGGGAGTCTGGCCCATCGAAGTGGCCCCACGGCCAATCGGTGGATTATGCGCCAGGGCCTTGCGATTTCGTTTTGCTGACGCAGAAGAGGAGATCGGGCTGGAAGAACTCCTCTTGCGCCACGCACTTGGCTTGCCCGGCGGCGATGCGGTTCGTGAAGCGGTTGCTTCGGGAGTCATGATGATTCCGGTGCCGCAGGGCGGCCTTCTCGAAAATGTGGAGGGAGAGAAATCAGCGCGGCAAATCCCCGGGATCACCAGTCTGGAAATCACAGCACGCGTGCATGATTACATCGCGGCCTGGCCGGAAGGAGCGAGCTATCTGGGTTTCCTGTTTGCGCGGGGCGACACACCTGCCGCAGTGGAAGCGGCCCTGCGCGCTGCTCATGCTCAACTGAAATTCACTCTTACGCCCCGCCTGCCCGTGGAACATCCCCTCACCCACACATCCCCACGCGCCGATGTCCCCTAGAGCAATTCAAAAGTAGGTTCGGGCCTTACTTCGGCGTTCTTGCCGAATCGTTCCCCTTTGCTGGGTTCGCGCTCTGCGGCGGGCTTTCCACTTCTTTCATGCAGTCAGCAAATTTCGAGACTGAATGGGTCAGGTCCACAACCTTAATTTCTTTGTTTGGGACGGCAGCAATCTGGGCATTGTTCGCAAGTGGCACGCCTCGAACACCCCTCACGATATTGATGAATCTTTGCCCTAGAAGACCCTCTTCGCCTAGGGTGGCCGTTGAATCGTCGAGAATCTGGTCTTGATATCTCTTTTCGAGGCACAAGATCAATTCAATTTTGTGTTCGGGATTACTTGAATTCCTCGCGAGACTCACCTGTTCAACTTTTCCGATGTCGACACCGTCAACCCGCACAGGGGCGCCTACAAGTAGGCCAGCCGCTTCGTTCACGTACATCCGCAACCGGTATTTTGGCCGGAAGAGACCCGACGACCAGAGATTAGATATGACCCACAGCGCGCAGACACCTATGAGAATCGCCCCCGCAACCTTCAAAAGCCTGTCAGAGATTCGAATCGTTATTTCTGCCATCCCCCACCTCCGAATAGAGCCTTTTTGAGTGCCTCCCCGAAAAGTACATGGTGGACTGGCTTGGTTGGCGCGTGGACACTGAAGACTGAAAACTTAAAACTCGAAACTCGAAACTCTCCTCACCCCTTTGCCTTGGGCGGCACGTAGCCTTCGGGCAATTTCGCGCCCTCGCCAAAGAAGAACTGCTCCATCTGTTCTTCCATGATTTTCTGCGAGTTGGGGTCCAGGGGATTGAGGCGGTACTCGTTCATGACCATCTTGGAATATTCCAGCCACATCTTCCAGGCGTCCTTGGAGACGTTTTCGTAGACGCGTTTGCCGAGTTCACCTTTCCAGGGGATGCGGTCCAGCCCGGGCATTTCCCTGCCGAACTTCACACAATGCACCATGCGCGTCCCCGGCTTGATGGGCTCGCTGGGCGTGGGTGTAGGTTCACATGAGTCGTTGGCCATGCGCTCCTCCTGGGAGACACCATTCTCGGCTACAGAAAGAGATGTTGCAAGCCGGCGCTGTTCCCTGTACTCTTGCTCGCTTGATAGTCCCAAGGTTACGCTTCTTGCTCGTCTCCATGATCACATTGCACGTTCTGAACGGCACTGGGCCCCGCTTTTCAACTGGCATGTCCGATTCCGCACGCTTGCGATCGCTCCACAGGCAGTGAACGAGGGCCCATGACGATTCCCGCGCAATCAATCGTGGCCGGCTGTTTGCAGTCTGCGTTCCACAGAGAGCTCGAGTATTTTCTTGAGAACCGCGTGCTGGAGCGGCTGTGGGCGAAAGACGCCACGCTCTGGCCCGGGGAGGAGTTCGAGCAATCCCACATTCGCTCCAATCTGGACTGGCTGGACCTGCCTGGCTCGCTGGATCTACTTCTCAAAGGCGTAAACCAAGAGGAGTCAGCCGCCACGGCGGCTGGGTTCGATTGCCGTGCGCTGATTTCGTTCGAGATCGCAAACTTGACGGCGAGGGCTCTTCTCCCATTCGTGCCGTCGGGGAATGACCATCCGTGGGTAATCCTCGACAATACTTGCCCCACAACCATCCACCGCGCGGAAACGCAACTCAATCTTGAGCGCACCCTTTTCGTCTTTGCGAGCAAAGCAGGCTACCGGCTCGAGGACCACGCACTGTTCCTGTATTTCCGGGACAAGCTGCAGGCCGCCGGCGTGCCGCAACCGGCGCAGCATTTCGTGGCCCAAACAGAGCCGGGCTCTTACCTTGGTTCCCTGACCCGGCAATACAGGTTTCGAGCCGTTTGTACTGATCCACCCGGCATTCTCGCCACATTTTCTTCTGTGAGGTACTTTGGTTCTACCCTCACTGCCATACTTATGCTCGAGCCGGAAGGAATTGTGGCGGCGGCGAAAGAAATGCATCATGCCTGTTCGTGTGACGCGGTCCCGGCGGAAAATCCAGCCTTGCAACTGGCGGCATTCCTCTCCGGAGCTGCGGTGGCGAAGCGCCGGTATGTGGCGTTTCTGGCGACGCCGTCACTCGTTCCGTTCACTTACTGCTTAAGCCAGTTGATCGGGGGAAGCCTGGCGAAACACGGGCCCGGCTTGATCCCCATAGACGGAGAGGTCCCGCGCGATACTCGCGGGCTGGAGCAACAGGCGGCCTTCGCGATCTTGACGTATGTCGGCGACACGGATCCCAAGCTTTACGATTTGATGAGCCGATTCCGCCTCTCAGGTGTCCCGTTTGTTCATGTGCAGATTGCTGAGCCGCTCGGCCTGCTGCCGGCAACATTTGGTTGGGATATCGCCACCGTCATGGCTTGTGCCCGCTTGGGATTTGATCCCTTCGAGGAATCTGAAGCTCGGCTACCTCGTGCCATCGCCATGGAATACCTCAACAAGTACTCACCGGCGAACGACACATTGAGCCGCCGGCCTCGCCTTCAGGACAAAGGCCTGCAACTCTTTGCTGAAGGAAAGACACGGCGGGAGATCTCCACGTTGAACCTCGAGGAATCCCTCAAGTCTTTCTTCCAGTTGCTGCAGCCGGAAAGCTTCCTTGCGGTTTTGGTTTTCCTTCCCCAAACCCGCAGAGTGATGGCGGCATTCCAGGTTCTCCGGATAAAACTTGCCGAAAAGCTGGCGATTCCAGTGCTCTTGGCCTACGGTCCGCACTCACTCCACCACTACAGCCATCTGCATCGCAAAGGACTGCCGCACGGACAGTTCCTGGTGTTCACGGCCGAGCCTGCCAGCGACCTTGCTATACCCGGGGCTTCCTATACTTTTGGGCAGTTGTATGGCGCGCTTGCTTTGGGCGAGTTTGAAGGATTGGTACAGAGCGATCGTTTCGTGGTCCGGGTCCACCTCACTGGGGATATCCCGGTGGCGTTGGAGAATTTGGGACACGTTGTTAGCCGGGCGCTGGTCCATAAGCAATAGGAGCGGCTGCGCTTTTATCCTTTTCCCCGGGATGCACATCTGATAGGTCTCGGGATTCTAGTGCGGAGGTTGCCTGTGCCGGAAATCACCACCCTCTTTTTCGATATCGGAGGCGTCATTCTCACGAACGGCTGGGATCGCGAGGGGCGGCGGGAAGCTGCCCAGGCATTCGGGCTCGATTGGGAGGATTTCCAGGATCGCCACGAGCTTTCCTTCCCGGCTTTTGATGCCGGCCAGATTACGCTCAATCAGTACCTTGACCGCACGCTGTTCTACCGGCCGCGGTCTTTCACGCGCGAGGAGTTCACCGCATTCATGTTTGCGGAGTCGAAGGAGTATCCGGAAACGCGCGCCATCCTTTCTGCTCTGGCACGCTCGGGGAAATACCTCATCGGGGCCATCAATAATGAGCCGCTGGAACTGAATCAATACCGCATTGAAGCATTCCAGTTGCGGCGGGATTTCCAGGCATTCTTCAGCTCCTGCTATCTGAATGCGCGCAAACCCGAAGAGGCCATCTACCGGATCGCGCTGGCGGTGACGCAGCGCCCGCCGGGGAATTGCGTCTTTATTGACGACCGGGCGTTAAACCTGGAAAACCCGCGGCGGCTGGGGATGAATGTTGTTCTCCATCAGAACGCGCCCCAATTACGCAAGGACCTGCAATCACTCGGGATTGCGGTATAGTCACTGGGCGGCGTTTAGGCCGATCGCGAAGCGCGGCAGTGGTACAACCCATAACCGGGGAATGACGGGGATGGCGGGAATCGCGCAAGGAAAAGCTTGCAATTTTCACCGGCATATTATTAAATCGGTTTAACAAAGAAGCTTTGACGGGAGGTCCCGTGATTCTCGCCGGCGATGTTGGCGGTACCAAATGCAATCTGGCCCTGTTCACCGAAAACCACGGGAAGCTGGAGGTTGTCTACCGGCAACGCTTCCCCAGCAAGGCGTTTGCGCAGTTTGATCTTCTGGTGAAGGAGTTTGGCCGGCAGGCCGAGCCTTACCTGCGCCACGAAAAGGTGCGCGCCGCTGGTTTTGGCGTGGCCGGACCGGTGATCAACAACCGCATCCATGCCACCAATCTTCCCTGGGTTGTCGATGCGGAACATCTATCGCAGGAGCTGAACGTAAAACGCATTGTCCTGATGAACGACCTGGGAGCGACGGGCCACAGCCTGCAGCATCTTCCTCCCGAAGACTTTTGCGTGCTGAATGAGGGCTCACCGGTGCAAGGTGCGAGCCGCGCGTTGCTCGCTGCAGGGACGGGACTTGGCGAATCGATCCTGTTCTGGGACGGCACGCGGTATAAAGTGGTGCCCTCGGAAGGCGGACATTCCGATTTTGCGCCGCACACGGAGCGTCAGGTTGCACTGCTGCGATTCATGCTGCGCCGCTATCCGCAAGTCTGCGGGGAGTTAATCCTTTCGGGGCGGGGTTTCCGTACGCTTCACGAATTCATCGCACCGGATGTGAAGCACCCGATTTTTGATGACCCGGATGCGGATCCTGCTCCGTTCATCACCAAGAGCGGGTTGGACAAGAGTTGCCCCGTATGCGTGGACACGCTCGATCTGTGGACCGCGGTATACGGCGCGGAGGCGGGCAACCTTGCGCTGCAAGTGATGGCCCTGAATGGGGTTTACGTTGCCGGCGGGATTGCCGTGAAAATTCTCGAAAAAATGAAGGACGGGACGTTTTTCAACGCGTTTAAGGATAAGTGGCAATACAAAGAGATGATGGCCAAGATTCCGGTGTCTATCGTTCTGAACGAATCCGCGCCGCTGATCGGCGCGGCGTACGAGGCCTACGCAGCGGCCAAGTAGCCTATTGCGGGTGCCGCAGCGCGTCCATCCGCCATGCAGGTGGCCTGCGCTCCTCCAATTCACGCAACCTTACATAATTTTGGTAAACTGGCACCTCGTGACGCCGGTCTTCCCGGCCGCCATGCTTCATATGACAAGCCCTGCCGGATCGCTTCCGGAGGCACGGAGCAACGCTCATGAGCAGCAGCGTCACCTCGCAGGTCATCGAAATTCAGAACTATTTTGGCGGGGCGTGGCATAAGTCTGCCGCCACGGAGTTTCTCGACGTCACGAATCCCGCGACTGGCGAACGCATTGCGCGAACGCCGCTTTCCACAAAAACCGAGGTGGAGGCAGCCGTGCAAGCGGCCGCCGCGGCCTTTCCCGCGTGGCGCCGCACTCCACCGGGAGAGCGCATCCAATGTTTATTCAAGCTGAAATTCCTGCTGGAAGTTCACATTGACGAGCTCGCCAGACTGATCACGCTGGAAAACGGCAAGACCCTCGCCGAAGCAAAGGCGGAAATCCGGCGCGCAATCGAGAATGTCGAAGTGGCCTGCGGCATTCCGATGATGATGCAGGGGTACAACCTGGAGGACATTACGCCGGGGGTGGATGAAACGCTGCTACGGCAACCGCTCGGCGTTGTCGCCGCGATCACCCCGTTTAATTTTCCGGTGATGATCCCGCTGTGGTTCCTGCCCTACGCGATTGCCTGCGGGAATACGCTGGTTCTGAAGCCCAGCGAGCGGGTTCCGATCACCATGCGGCGGGTCATCGAGTTGCTCGAGAAGACGGGAATTCCGAAGGGCGTCGTGAATCTGATCAACGGCGCCAGGGAAGTGGTTGACGCGCTGTGCGATCATCCGGCGATTCGCGCGGTGAGTTTTGTGGGGTCGACGCCGGTGGCCAAGCACGTGTACCAGCGTGCCGCGGCCGGCGGGAAACGGATGCAATGCCAGGGTGGCGCAAAAAACCACGTGATCGTTCTGCCGGATGCGGACATGGACCTGGCCAAACAGATCATCAGCGATTCGGCATTTGGCTGCGCCGGGCAGCGCTGCCTGGCTGTTTCAGTTGCAATGACGATAGGCGAGGCGCAGAAAACTTTCCGCGACGCCATCACCGAGGCTGCCTCTTCGATCAAAGTGGGCTACGGTCTCGATGCCGGCGTGCAGATGGGACCGGTGATCACGCGGGAGAGCAAGCAGCGCATCGAATCGCTGATTGCGACGGGCGTGAGCGAAGGTGCCAAGCCCATCGTGGATGGCCGGAATCTGAAGATTGCCGGCTACGAAAATGGGAATTTCCTGAAACCCACGATTCTGGACGGCGTCCCGGCGGCGAGTTCGCTTGCCGATACGGAAATCTTCGGCCCTGTGCTCAGTCTCATCCACGCCGGCAACATCGATGAGGCCATCGAGTTCATTCGCAAGAGTCCCTACGGGAATCAGGCGTCGCTTTTCACCACCAGCGGCGCGGCGGCGCGCAAATTCCGGTACGAAGCGCCCGCGGGCAATATCGGCATCAATATTGGCGTGGCCGCGCCGATGGCCTATTTCCCGTTCAGCGGCTGGAAGGAAAGTTTTTTTGGGATTCTGCACGCACAGGGAAAGGATGCGGTGGAGTTTTACACCGAATCGAAAATCGTGATCGAGCGCTGGTCGCGGCAAGAGACCCGCAAGTTCTAAAGCGCGTTTTGTCGCGCGGCGTAGCTTTGTCCGTTACTCCAACTCGATAACAAGATGTCATCCTGAGTGGCGCGCCGTTTGCGCCGCGAAGGATCTCAACCCAAACAGCATGCACAATCCCACGGGTGAGATCCTTCGGCGATCCTCAGTGGGCCGCCTCCACAGCGTGTTTCTGTCTGTGAATGACGAGCAAAAATGCAGCATCCGGCACCCAAAATTTGTCATTCCGAGCGGAGGGACGGCGTTTCTTGCCGTCCCGGAGTGGAGGTACGGTTTTCCATCGCACGTTTTTTGTGCGATGAATCCCTCCTCAACTTCGGCTTTCAGGATGAATTGGTGTCGGCAGGGAACTCGCTGTCTGCGTGTGCCGACTCGCGGAGCTTTTCCCGCTATGGATGCGCGGGCGCGGGGCTTTGCGCCGGTGCCGGCTTGTTGAAATCGAAATTGACCTTGGGCGCTTGCCGCGCGCCCTCTTCGGTCTTGAAGTAGGCATTGTTGCGCGCAAAACCAGCGATGCTAGCCACCAGGTTGTTGGGGAACAGCGAGATATAGGTGTTGTAATCCTGCACCGCGTCGTTGTAACGGCGGCGCTCCACGGCGATGCGATTTTCCGTGCCCGCCAATTCATCCTGCAAGCGCATGAAATTCTCGTTGGATTTCAGTTGCGGGTAGTTCTCGACGATCACCAGCAAGCGGCCCAACGCAGTGTCCAGTTGCCCGTTCGCGGCGATCTTGTCGGAAGGCGTTTTGGCACCGATCAAGGCCGCGCGCGCCGCGGCGATATCTCCGAACACCGTTTGTTCCTGGACGGCGTAGCCCTTCACGGTTTCGACCAAGTTGGGGATGAGATCGGCGCGCCGTTGCAGCACGACGTCCACCTGAGCCCACGCAGCGTTCACGGCTTCGCGTTTGATAACCATCTGGTTGCGGCGGCTCACATAGCCCCCGCCGACGACCAGCGCCAGAATCAACAGCACTACCAGAATTACGATTACGGCTTTCATAGGCACCTCGATGATTGGAGTTCCAGAATATCTACAAAGCATCTCATAAATTTTTCTTAGGGGGTCGGAGCTTCAGCTCCGACTTAAAGGGCCCTCAAAGAATGGGCTTTGGCCCCTGAGGAAACTCTTCCCTCCCCGTCGAACCCATTTATGGGACAAGTTCTAGTGTCCCGCCCGCTGCCATTCGCGCTTCGGCACCATCCCGTCGAGCGCCACGATCACTTTTTCCAGCGCGTGCATGTACGCATCGTACGCCGCCAGCGAATCGCCTTCGATCGCGCCGGTCTCCCGGTGGCTGTAGATTCGAGAGAAAGCCTCCGCCTTGGCCCCGGTGAGTTCCTCGATGCGCGCAAAAATATTAGCCGCTCCCCGGGGAGGCTCCTCGCCAAAGGCCAGCAGCGTGTGGCGAAGCAACGTGACGGCGCTGGAGATGGAGCGCTTCAGCACCGCAAGGAGTTCAAGTTCATTCCTGCCCGCGTGCAGCAGATGCTGCCGCAGGCGGAGCAGCAGCAGACGCAGTTCGTGCTCCACTTCCACGCGGTGCAGGTTCATGGGAATTTGCAAATCCGCGACGACGTCTCTTCCAAAGAGCAAACGGTGCGAGCGTTTCACATCCAGGCTTTCGATCGCGAACACGTCGGTCGAACGCTGCAACTCTTCGGTCAGGAAAAACAGCGGCGCCGGCTCTTTCATTTCGTGAACCCACCAACCCACTGCCGGGGCCAGACGCTGCATCTCGTTGACGTCGATGCGCACCAGCGTGCACAGAACATTCAGGTCCGAAACGCCGGGACGGAATTCGCCGCTGGCCGCGGACCCGTAGAGGATCACGGATTCCAGGTTCTTGCCTGCCGCTTCTTTCAGCCTGCTCACCAGTTCTGTCAGCTTTGCTTCCATGGCTGCACCCACGCTCGTTCAAAGAATCTCTTCTACCAACCTCTCGTGCTTCCGCCGCCACCGCTCGACCCGCCGCCAAACCCGCCGAATCCGCCGCCACCGCCGCCCCAACCGCCACCGCCGCCCCAACCGCCGCGGCCTCGGCCACCCATGCTGCCAAGGATGGAACCAATCACAAAGCCAGTGACCGATCCCCCGCCGTGCCTTGCGAGAACAAAGAACACGATGCCACCGATGATGAGCCAGACCCAGATGCCGCTGAAGTCATCATCTTCGTCCTGAGGGGCCTGCGGCAGTTGCGGCATTCCGGTCAGCGTCACCCCTTTATCATCGGCAATGTATTTTGCCAACTGCCACGCGGTTGCCGCTATGCCGCTGCTGTAGTCGCCTTGGCGAAAATAGGGCACCAGCAAATTATGCGCATCGCCCGACCTCGCATCTGTAATTACTGGCTCCAGACCGTACCCAACCTCGATACGGGATTTCTTCTCGTTCGGCGCGACGAGCAACATCACCCCGCGATCGTCTTTCTTCTGCCCAATCCCAAGTTGCTTGTACAAATCTGCCGCGTACTGCTCGATCTCTTCTCCATCGAGCGACTTCACCGTGACGATGGCCATCTGCGCGCCGGTTTTTTGTTCAAGTTCCGTGCACAGGGCTTCGAGCTGTGATTTCGTCTGCGGTTGAATAATCCCAGCGAGGTCGGTCACGTAGCCGGTGGGGCGAATCTGCTTGATGTTTTCGGCGCGCCCGGCTCCGCCCGCAATGAGCAGGAGCCACACTGCCAAGCAGATTCCTTTTGCGAAGTGTTTCTTCATCTGCGGGGATGCGCTGTGCAAATCGCCTTTTCTCCACCGGGCGGCGCCGGGCGAGCTTTTCCGCCCTCCGGTTTCTTCCACCCAACGATACCTGATGCAACGAAAGGAAGCAGCGGTCTCCCGGAGCGAAGAGGACAAACGAGCGCGGCTTATGGCTCAGCCACTGGGCGAATTCTCTCACAATTGCAGCCCGAAAATCCGCTTCGTTTTTTTCTCTTCACGGCTGCCATTGACCGGCCTGAAGCCAGGCCCTACTCTTTACCCAGAAGGATCCTTTCTCACACCGAGGTTTCCATGCGCCCGTGGACGGCGGTGCCGCGTCCGCTCCTGTACATGCTTGCCGTGCTGTTCTGCGCGGCCACTACCCTTTACTCCTGCGTCTGGATGTACGACGGTCGGCAGCTGGCTCACCCCGTCGAGCTTGGATTCAATCTCGGTCGCGACACAGTTTTTAGGGCGGACACGAAGTCCATCCCTGTTGACAATGTTGCGGCGGGGAGTCCCGCGGAGCGCGCCGGACTGCGACCCGGCGATGAAATTGTCGGACTCAATGGCGAGCCAGTCACCTCGTACGCGCAATTCGACCGCATCTGGACGAACTCTTATCCCGGTGATCCCGTGGATGTGACCGTGCGGCGTCCCAATGTTCGCGACCCTGTCACGCTTCATGCCGTTTTCCGTGCGGCCCAGCCCGATCAACCCGCCGAGAGCCTCGTGAGAAGCTCTGTGGAGCAAATCGTTGGCTTGTACCCGTTTTTTTTCTGCTGGTGGGTTTTCCCGTGCTCTTTTTCCGGATTGATGATCCCATGGCCTGGCTGCTCGCTGCTCTCTTCACCTGTTTCATTGCCGCTCCGAGTTTCAACCACCTGCCGCTCTATTCCCGGCCGCTGCAAGAGTTTTTGATGGTCTTCCAATCCCTGTTTTATGGATCTCTATCGGGGCTCTTTTACCTCTTCTTTGCCGTATTTCCGGAGAGGTCGAAATTGGATCGCTGGGCACCGTGGCTGAAATGGGTGGCGCTGGCATTCTGTTTCAGTCAGGCCATTCCAGGATTCGCTACTGGGAAGCCCCGTTGGCCAGTAGGGGTGAACCAACTTTTGGGACTCAACAACGCAGACCGCGTGCGCCGTCTGCTCTCCCTCACCTTCATCCTTCTGGGCATGGTCTCGCTGATTTGGAACTGGCTGAGCAAAGAGACCTCTCCCGAATCGAGGCGCAAGTCGCGGGTCATGCTAGGAGGCATGATATTCGGATTTCTCCCTGTTGTTCTGGAACGATTTTACGAAGAGTTCACAGGCTATCACCGGAGCTCTTGGGTGGATACCCTCCTGGGGCTGATGCTGTTGCTCTATCCGCTCTCGTTTGGCTACGCCGTGGTCAAGCACCGCGTCTTGGAGATTCCTGTGCTCCTGCGGCGAAGTGCGCGTTACGTGCTGGTCCAGCGCAGCTTCTTCATCCTTTTGCTCCTGGGTGCTTCGGCCGCGGTTTTCCTTTTTTCAAGATTCTTTTCCAAGGTTTTCGTGGCGCATTCCCAGGCGGGCATGGCGCTCAGCGCTTTTTTTGGCGTCGCTCTGGTCTGGGCTTCTTCGCCATTCGTGAAGCGCGGCTCGCAGCGCATTGACCGCGCCTTTTTCCGTAGTTCGTACGACGCCCGAGTCATTCTGCAGGACCTTGCGGAGAAGACGCGCTCCGTTACCAATCGCGCCGAACTTGCGGCGCTGCTCGATCGGCATCTCATGCAAGCGCTCCATCCCAAATCCCTGGTCATCTATGCCGCGGGGGCCGATGGGCTGCTCCATGCTGTTGGCCGCGAAGTTCCCGCGGGTTTCGAGTCGCTCAAACCAGACGCTCCGTTACTGCAGAGATTGGCGGCGTATGGCCGGGCGTGGGATGTGCCTCCTCCGGATTCTCGGGATGCACTGGAGAATTTCCCGTATGTGCCGCTCGCCCCGGAGTGTCTCGTGCCGCTCCTGGGACATGCCGCGCAGCTTGTCGGGCTTATCGTACTCGGCCAGCCGCTTTCGGAAGAGCCCTACTCCGGCGAGGACAAACGCCTGCTGGATTCCGTGGCCGGTCAGGCGGCCATTGCTCTCGAAAACATCCGCATGGCTGAACATATCGCCGGCCGCATGGAGATTGAACGCCGCGCCGCGCACGAAATCGAGATTGCCCGCGACGTTCAATCGAGACTCTTTCCCCAGGTCATGCCGCCTCTGGCCACGCTGGACTATACCGGCAGTTGCATCCAGGCGCGGCAGGTTGGCGGCGATTACTACGACTTTCTCGATCTCGGCTCGTCGCACCGGCTGGATCGCGGAGCGACGCGCGACCTCGCGGCCTCAGCCTGGCATCTCGCCTTCGTCCTTGCCGACATTTCCGGGAAGGGCATTGCCGGTGCGCTGCTGATGGCCAACTTGCAGGCCAACCTGCGCAGCCGTTACGCGATTGCACTCGATGATTTTCCACGTCTCCTGAAATCCGTCAATCAACTGTTTTACGAAAACACGCCCGACGACCGCTACGCCACGCTCTTCTTCGCCGTCTACGACGACCACTCGCGCGAGATGGAATACGCCAATTGCGGTCACAACGCCCCGCTGCTCTTCCGCGCCAACGGCTCCCTCGAACGGCTCACGTCCACGTCCACGGTGATCGGCTTGTTTACCGATTGGAAGTGTGTCACCCAACGCCTTACCCTCGCGCCCGGCGATCTGCTGGTGATTTACACCGATGGCGTCACCGAGGCTAATGATGCTGCGGGGAAAGAGTTCGGCGAGGCGCGGCTGATCGGAACGGTGCGCGCGTGCTTCTCCTTGCCGCCCGCCCGCCTCGTCGCCAGCATCCAGAACGCCGTCCAAGAATTCAGCTCCGGCGAGCAATCCGATGATCTGACGCTGGTCATCGCCCGCGCCCGGTAGAACGTCTCGTGACTCGTGCTTCGTGACCCGTGACTCGTGCTTCGTGACTTGTGTTTCGTGACCCGTGATTCGCGTTGCGTGACCCGTGTCCCGTAATTTGTCATCCCGAGCAACGCGAGGGATCTGCTTTTTTCTCTCACCCACCCTGCTTGCCCCGAGCTTCGAGGGGAGCCCCGAAGGGCCTGTGCGTCCTTTTGCTCGGCACAGCAAAATTGTCGGCGCGCCGACATTGATACGTAATGTAGTGGTACATATTGGAGCTGGTACGACTCGTAGGGCAGCAGTTGCCCGTGGCGCAGGAGAAAGGGTGTCGTATGCCCCCCACCCCCGGGGTTTGCGTAAGTGCGGGAATGATTGGACTTACGGGCGAGGTGCCTGTAAGTGCGGGAATAGTTGGACTTAGAGGCAAGTGGGCAGGAAACGGAAGTAAAGGAAGCGAAAGAGGCAAATGAAAAAGAAAGATGCCCCCACCCCCTGTTTTTGCGTATGTACGGGAATAATTGGACTTACGGGCGAATTTCCTGGATGTACGGGAATAATTGGAGTTAGCCGGAGTTTGCGGCCCAAAAAGCGAAGGAAAAACAAAAAGATGAGGGAAAAGTGGTCTGGGATTTAGACCGGGAAGGATTTCTCGGGGAGCGCATGCGGGGTTGTGCCCACAATTCACAATGTATGATACCACGAAAACGTTACCTTGTCAATAACTAATGTAATGGTACTGTGTTCGAACACGGCGTGTACTGGGGTAGGAACGGGACTGGGAGACAAGGAGAGAGACCTTTCGCAGCTCAGGGCAAGGAAGAGCGGACCCGCCCTTTGCAAAAAGCGCAAAGGGTAGGCCACCCGCGTGACTCGTGATTTGTCATCCCGAGCGTAGTCGAGGGATCGTGGCTGGATCGATTTTCGCCCCGCCCAATGGGATTACCACTCCACTGCCTGCTCCCTCTTCTCTTGCGCTCTTACACTCTTTAACTCTTTCACTTTTGAACTCTTCAACACCAACGCCGATTATCTTCTTGACACAGAACGCCGCTTCCTATGGCATTGCTCCGTGCACACCAAACGCATAAAGGAAATTGTCCTGCAGGTCGTGATGGCGATCTTTCTAGCGATTCTCCTTGTGTCCTTCCTCGCTCGTCGCCTCTTCCATCCACGGTGATTTTGGAAGCTGGATGTTCCACGGTCAACCGCACGTCACCCAGATTCGTTTTGGAAGTTAAGGCTGCGCTACCGGCCCGCAAAATCTACATGGGAGGGTGTTAATGGCTAAGTAGATTTGCTTTTTCTTCGCCCTTGACAGAAGTTAGGGGGTAAGATATTCTCCTCTTGGTTGAAAAACCAAAACTTTCCGCTGGAGGGCGCCGCAGGGCGTCCTCTTGGCATTTATGGCTCAGATTATTTGAACTTGGCGTCAAGTTCTCGCGGCCAGCACAGGAATTCTTTCAGGCGTTTCACTTCAAAGAATCTCAGCCCCGCTGGTTGTAATTGATTCAACTCCTTCGCAAATCTACCAGACACCCCAACTGTCATGACTTTTAATCCAGCACTTAGAAGCTTAAGAATTGTGTCTGCAAAATCCCCATCACAGCTCCACAAGATAAATCCTTCGACGCCGTTAATCATATCAACAAGCATGTGGGTACTGATCTCCACGTCAAAGTTGCACTTCAAATCCTCAAAAAATAGCACGCCCTGGCTGTTCAAGGTCTTGAGGTGGCTGTTGAGTTCCTCTATTTGCTTTACGGAAAGACTTTTCAGCAGCGGTCGAGCGATAAAATTGCATAGGATATCGGGAGAGCCGGCAGAGACACTGCTAGCGTCGATTGAAATGCGGATTCGTTTTACTGGTTTCGTTGTGACTTCATAACCTTGTGCCTTGGTTGTTTTGATCAACTCCTTGGAATCATTGTCGCCTTCCATAGTCCCATAATAGAAGGCCATCCTCTTGGGACAGGTGAAGCTTTCGAAGAGTTGATAAAGACGCTTTAGGTCGATGTGCCAGCCGAGCTTCTCTGACCAACCGCGAATATTTGCATAATCCAGATATATAGAGGTTTTTCGGTCAAGAATTGACTCAAATTCTTCGACCACATAGGGAAAGGCCTTGGCAAGCCTTTCTATCCTACTTGTTTTGGGCTGAAAGTTAGTGGGCATCCCATTCCCCTTCCTCGGCGCCTTGTCGATTACTGCGGCGAGGTCGGCTGCGGCACCACTCTTGTACACGCCAGAGACCCCGCCCAACTTTGACAGCGTCCCCCCTCCCCTGCGGTGATTCCGCCAAAGAATGCGAGACCTTCCTTTTTCATCAGATCACGCCGTACTCGCGCAAGAGCTTCAGTTGCTTCTCCAGCTTCTCGGGGTCGCTGCTTGAATCCACGTTGAGGCTTACGTTTAGGCCGGGCTTTTCGATGCGCGTGTTGCCCGCGTTTTTTGCAGCCGCAGCGGCTTTCACGGCCCCAGTAGCCTCAACCTCCGCCCGCGCAGCGTCTTCGGTATTTTCCCCTTCGCCAATATCTGCAACGGGTTCGGGAAAAGCGCCGGCGTTGACCAGCACGATCGAATCACCGCTCATCGTGCCGAGGCCGGCGGTGACCGCCGATTCGATGAAAAACTGTGCGCACTCATCGGCAGAGTCTGGATGCACTTCAAGTTCTTTCGCACGTTTCGCGATTTGGGCCTTCGATACCGTATCGCCATGGAACGTATCGAAGATTCTGTCGAACACCTTCGATGTGAGAAGCGCACGCTGCAGCAGCACCGGGCGCTCAGCAGGGAGGGCCGCATCGACGTCCTTCGCCAATGGCGTCGCTTGGTACGCCTTGGCGTCGCCCTGCATCAATCCGAATTGCTTCAGGGCCGAAGCGCGCACCTTCCCAACTGGGCCGGAATTTCCGAACACTCCCGGGAGGATTTCATCCTCCGGCTGCGGCCCAGTGTGAGTCTTCGCAACGAGTTTTTTCCCGTACTCGAGCGCCATCTGCAAATTGACGTGCGGATATATCGTTCCGCCCTTGCGTCCGCCCTTGGGCGGTTTCTTTGTTGCTGGCTTATCTGGGTCTGTCATCAGTGACCACCTCGCGAGCCTTGATCGATTGGAGCAGTTTGTTCAGTCCCTCGTCGTACGAACCCCTGAAATCCGCATACAGTTTGTCGTTGATGCTGTCAGGCATTGGTGCGTCGTCGAGTTTAATCGGCAGCACCGTCACCTTCCGGCGCTCGATCTCATGCACAAGCGCGCTGTTCAATTCCTTCTTCACCCACTGTGAGCCGACGGAGTTCTGGCTGACGACGATTAGGAAGAAGTCGGATTCGGCAAGTCCTTGGGCGATCTTTTCGGGGACAGAATCCCCCACGAGAATGCGCTGCTCGTCGAGCCATACTTTTGCGCCGCTTGCTACTAGATCGGCGGCTAGCTTGCGCACGAATGGCTTGTCCTTCGTGCTGTGCGATATGAACGCAACGCGCTCGTGTGCGTGTTCGACGCGGCGCGCTTCCTTCGTCGCTACTGCCTGTGCGACGAGGCCCTCAACGCGCACGCCAAGGTTGAGCACACCAGCCGAGTTCGCCCATGAGACAAGCGGGGCGATGGCACTCTTCTCGTAGTGCTTCTCGCCAGCGACGGTCGCCGCCTTACGCATCGCGTCCTGCAAGTCGTCGCCCAGCGCCATGAATTGCCGGATGCCGCGAACCAGCGGGTGCCGCAGCAACGCCTCGCGCACGACGTTCCGCTTCTCGTCTTGCGTTCCTTTGTAAGGATACGGCTGCGATAAGACGTAGGTGCTGTCGTCAGGGGATTGCACCAAACCAACGAGGCGCGCGTTCTTTAGGATTTTTCCAGCCGCGCGGCCGTCAACGTCAGCGTACTGCGCGATGTCCTTAATCGTGGGCCCATCAAGCCAGGCGATGGCATCCAGAACCTCGAAAAGCGGGTCGATCTTGACCGCCTCGAAGCGCAGCGTGGGCTTTTGAGTCTTGGGCGCGGGCTTCATCATTAAGGCCCATTATCTACCTATGTACTTATTTTCGCTGCGCTAATTTTAGGCGAGTGAGCGGGCGGCCCGGGCTTAAGCGTTAAGACGAAGTTGGTGCCCCATACGTCGGTTTTACGTGTGGGCTCTTGGGGTGCTCTTTCTTCCTCTCATCTCTCCTCGTACCAGTGTCGGACCTAGTACCTCAGGAGACAGCAGTGGCGAGTAGCTAGTGGCTAGTGGCGAGAAAAGAGGGAAGAGGGAGCGGGAGGTGGAGTGATGATCCCATTGAGCGGGGCGAGGATCGATCCAGCCACGATCCCTCGACTCCGCTCCCTTCGACTTCGCTCAGGGCAGGCGGGATGACAAACGAGGGAGAAGCGCGGGTGGCGGAAGATGGGGTTTCAGGTGGCGGCGCGCCGACATTTTCGCCCCAAGAGCGGCCCGCCTCGGAAGGACGGGCCCTACAAGAGCAAACCCAAGAGCACAAGCCCTTCGAGGCTCAGGGTGAACAAGAATGTCTGTGCCACTAAAGGCAACGTGTTGAACTGTAGACTGGCGACTGTTGACCGTAAACTGTGCGCTGTGAACTGTAGACTGGGCCTCCCCAGGGGTGGCGCAAACTTTCGCTCTCGGCTATCCTTAGTTGTACACACACCCGTTGTGCACGAAGCGTCCCCCAATCCCAGGATGATGCCCATGAGTGACACGAAAACCATTGCGCCTGACACAAATAAAGTGACGCCCGAAACCAAAGCCGCCCGGCCAACCTGGAAGCCTGCGGGCAAAGTGCACGCCGGCAAGCAGCCGTTCACTTACCCGCTGAAGCGCGAGTTCGTGGAGCCGGATTGGCGGCGATTGCCGGGCTATCGCAACGTCACGCGCGAAGAGTGGGAGACAGCGCTGTGGCAACGGCGGCACACGGTCAAGAACCTGAAAGAACTCAAACACGTTTTCGGCGCCCTGCTGCCGGACACGCTGATGGCCAGCCTCGAGCGCGACATCAAAGAGCGCGCCACGATGTCCATCCTGGTACCGCCGCACATGCTGAACACCATGGACGAACAGGATTTGTGGAACGATCCGGTGCGGCGTTACATGCTGCCCGCGTTTGACGACCGGCATCCCGAGTGGCCCAGCCATCCCAAGGCCAGCCGCGATTCCTTGCATGAATCGGATATGTGGGCGGTGGAAGGCCTGACGCACCGCTACCCGACGAAGGTGTTGGCGGAATTGCTCTCAACTTGCTCGCAATATTGCGGACACTGCACGCGCATGGATCTGGTAGGGAACGATGTGCCGCAAGTGGTGAAGTTGAAGTTTCAGATCCCGCAGAAGGAACGTTACCAGCAGATGCTGGAATATCTGCGCGTGACGCCTTCCGTCCGCGACGTTGTGGTGAGCGGCGGCGACATTGCCAACACACCCATCGCCACGCTGGAGGGGTTCTGCTCCAAGCTGATGGATCTCCCCAACATCAAGGACATTCGCCTGGCCACGAAGGGCTTGATCGCCATCCCGCAGCACTTTCTGCAGGCCGATGTGCAGGCGGGACTCGATCGCATGGCGAAAAAAGCGCGCGAACGCGGCGTGGACATCGCCGTGCACACGCACGTGAACACCGTTCGGCAAGTGACGCCGCTGGTCGCCAAAGCCGTGCAGTCCTTGCTGGACATGGGCTATCGCGACGTGCGCAACCAGGGCGTGCTCCTGCGCGGCGTGAACGATACTCCTAAAGAATTGCTGGATTTGTGCTTCATGCTGCTGGATTACGGCAAGATCATGCCGTACTACTTCTATCAATGCGACATGATTCCCAATGCCGAGCACTGGCGCCTGGCCGTTTATGAAGCGCAGCAACTGCAACACGACATCATGGGATATTTGCCGGGGTTTGCCACGCCGCGCATGGTTTGCGACGTGCCGTTCGTGGGCAAGCGCTGGGTAAACCAGGTGAAGGAGTACGATCGCCACCTGGGCATTTCCTACTGGACGAAGAATTACCGCACCGGCATCGAGGCCGATGATGCGGAAGCGCTCACGCGGCGCTATGAGTATTACGATCCCGTTTACACCTTGCCGCAGCAGGGCCAGGAATGGTGGCGCAACAAGCCCGTTCCTCCCAACCTTTCCAAGTAGACCGCGACCCCGGCGGAAAACGCGAAAGCCGAAAAGCGAAATACGAAAATAGAAAATAGAAAATAGAAAAGCAAAAACAGAAAACTGAAAACTGAAAACAGAAAAGAGTTGCTTCATTTCGCCGTTCAAGAGGCGGGCGAAGTGTCAGTCTAGCTTGTACGATTTGGGGGGCAACAGTAATTGAAGGCCGAAGTAGCCGATGAAGTAGGACTGATTGCTGCGGCTAGGCTCGAGGCTGCGGCCGGCCATGAGGAGCAGGATTACCGGACGGTGGATTTTGTAGCGAGCCCCCAAGCCTATGGTGGGCTGGTTGCTGGACGGATGAAAGGTCCCTTGGTTATAGAGCTCCATGTCCATTTCGAGTCTTGGAGTGAAATCGTGGCCTAGGACGAGGCCGGTGAGCCAGCCGTCTGGTCCTTTGTGGACGAACTGATAGCCGATTTCGTAGTCCACATGGACAGGGCCGAACTTTTTTGAGAATTCGATGGGCAGAAGGAAGACATCGTTAGCGGGGGTGATGCCGCGGCGGACGGCATCGTTGGGGTTATTGAGGAAGAGCTGGGGGAAAATCGAGATGGAGAGGCCAGACTCCCCGGCATCGTAGAAACGCCACTTGACGCCAGGATTGGATTGACCCAGGCCAAATCTAGTCGGGGGAAAGGGCCTTTGGACGAGCAACCAGGCATTTTCGTAAGTGAGTTGGATGCGCTCGCCAACGCCGAAATTGATGTCGACGTCAGGGATATGCGAAACAGACTGATTGCTGTAGAAAAAAGGCATGTAGCCGAGATTGATTTCCCAGTTGAGATTGCCGGGAGTACCCGGATCATTGGTGTAGTAGGGCGGACCGCCTTGGGCACACGCGGAGGTAGCAGCAAATAGGAAAACAAGGATGAGGATTAGAAGCCGCACTGGTTTATGTTCCCAGATTTGCGGCAAAAATGGCACCGGCTGCGGGGCGAATCGAAGTTTTTCAGGTTTGCGATTGGCGTGCTAGATGCCCGTTCAACTCAAGGCAGGCTCATGGACCTCGATCTCGGCAATCCTAGCGTCAGGCGTGCGGAGGCAGCTCAGTCGACAATTTCTAACGCGACCGCTTCGCCGCGCGAAGAATCGGGGCTAACCCAGATGTGGACGAGGCTTGGCTCCACGGTGTATTCGTTGCGGATGTCCCAGAGGGCAAAGCTGTCCGCGCAGAGGGAAAACGTCACCTTCTTCGTTTCGCCGGGAGCCAGGGCAAGACGCTGAAAGCCCTTCAGCTTGCGCACGGGCTCTTCCACGCTTGTGCCTTGCAGGCGCACGTAGAGCTGCACGACTTCTTCGGCCGCCGTTTTGCCCGTGTTGGAAACATCTGCGGTGACGGTAAGGACCGGCTTTGCGTCGGCTGAACTCTTGCGCAACTCCGCATTCAGAGTTTTGGCGCTGAGTTTCCTCGCGCTGATCTCCGGCCCGCCATACGAAAAATCGGTGTACGACAAACCATAACCGAAGGGGAACTGCGGCGCGTTCAGCTCATCGATATAGCGCGAGACGAAACGCTCAGCAGCGTTCCTTGGCGGGTGAGTGAGATCGCGATTGCCTGCGGGGCGGCCGGTGTTGAGAGCGTTGTAATAGATAGGGATTTGACCTACCGCGCGCGGCCAACTCACCGTCAGCCTGCCGCTCGGTGTGGCCTCGCCAAACAGAGTTCGTACGATGGCGGGACCTGCTTGTACACCCGGGCACCAAAGTTCCAGAACGGCGGGAACATGCGCGAACGCCCATGGAAGCACAAGCGGGCGGCCTGTGAAGAGCAGCAACACGACCGGCTTTCCGGTGGCGGTCACTTTTTCGAGCAGTTCTTCTTGCCGGCCGGGCAACACGGGATGCGCGCGAGAACCTGCCTCGCCCGTCATCTCCGGCGTGAACTCCCCCAACGCCAGAATGGCGACATCGGAAGCGCGGGCAGCCGCGGCCGCCTCCTCGATTTGCGCGTCACTCGCCGCAAGAAATTCGCCACCCTGGGCATATCTGATATGTTCCGCACCCAATTTTTGTGTCAGAGCGGTTTTCAGCGTTACGACATCCCGAGGATTGCCGCGGCCGGCCCATGCGCCCAGCATGCTGGCGGCATCGTCGGCGAGCGGGCCGATGAGGGCCACAGTTGGTACATCGCTCGCGAGCGGCAGCAGCGGGCGGGAAGCGATGAAGTCGTTTTTCAGCAGAACAAAAGATTGTTCCGCAGCCGTGCGCGCCAGTTGCAGGCTTTCCGCGGGCAACGCGCCGTGGTTTTCACGCGACTCGTCGGTATAGGGCTTATCGAACAGACCGAGTGCAAATTTCACGCGGAGAATACGGCGCACCGCTTCATCGAGCCGCGCCTGGGTCACTTTGCCGCTCTTGATCAGGTCGGCCATATGCTCATGGTAGAGATTGCTCTCCATGTCCATGTCCACACCGGCAGTGAACGCTTTCCAAGCGGCCGTTTGGCCGTCATTGGCGATGCCGTGTTGCATCAATTCAGCGATGGCGGTCCAATCGCTGACCGCGATTCCCGGGAATTTCCATTCGTTGCGGAGAACCTCTGTTAAAGTGAAGGGATTCGCGCTGGCCGGTACGCTGTTCAGAGAGTTGAACGCGCTCATGACGGAAGCGCCGCCCTCATCGAGGGCCGCGTAGAACGGCGGCAAATACACTTCGCGCAGGTTGTGCTCGGAAATTGCAGTGGTGTTGTAGTCGCGCCCACCTTCCGCGGCGCCATATCCCACATAATGCTTTGCGCAGGCGGCAATGCTGTCGGGGGCATCCAGGTGTTTGCCTTGATAGCCGCGCACATAGGCGCGGGCCATCGCACTGCCAAGAAAAGGATCTTCGCCCGCTCCTTCGACGATGCGGCCCCAGCGGGGATCGCGCGCGATATCCACCATCGGCGAAAACGTCCAGCGCACGCCGGCGGCGGAAGCTTCCTGGGCGGCGAGACGGGAAGCGGCTTCCACAATCTGCGGATCCCAGGTGGAGGCCAGGGCGAGGGGCACGGGAAAGACTGTACGGTAGCCGTGAATAACGTCCAAGCCGAACAAAAGCGGGATGTGCAGGCGCGACTTCTCGACGGCGTCATGCTGAAACTTGTTTGCGTCCTGAACGCTCTCCAGATTGTAGAGGGAACCCACCTGGCCCTTGGCGGCCATTTCCGAATAGCCGCCCCTCCCCGTTCCGGGGCCCGTCGGCGAGCCAACCGAATACTGCACCAACTGCCCGATTTTTTCTTCGAGGGTCATCTGGCGGAGCAGGGCATCCACCTTCTTCTCGATGGCTGGAGCCGCGAGTGTGGATCGCACCGGAGCGCCATGGAAGCCGGCGGCTTGCTTGGAACTCTGTGCCGAAATTGAAGTGGCGATAAAGAACGTGGCAAAGGCAAACAATACAGACGAACGGAGGACTTTGGGTGGCACGGCGCAGACTCCTATCTACTTGGGGTTACCTCGCTTTGCACCAGAGGAGAGCCGCAACAAAATCGATTTGCTAAGGCTAAGTTAGCACAATACCAGCAGCCGTTCCAGTTCCGGGATGATGCTTAGTCACGGCAGAAAATCTGCTTGTACGCGTTCGTCGGCAGTGGATCAGTTTCGGTTTACCAGGACCCATTTTAGTTTCGAGGCCAGTTCGTCCCACAAGTTCCGGCAATTCGTTGACTTGCGTTAAGTAAGAACCCAAGCGCTTCAGGCGAGAGGCACACGCCGTATCCGCGCTCAGCCTTCCGAAACATTTGCACTATTTACGAGATTGGAGAGCACGAACGCAGGCGCTTCATTGCCATGGAGTATCTGGAGGGCAAGACGGTCTGGAAAGACGCCGACCCAGACATCCCCATCCTGAAAGAAGCTACCGCCGAGTACGCCAAGCTTCAGTAATTCCCGGCTACTTCCGAGCATCGCCCATTCATACGTACAAAAAGAGAGGGGACGGTTTCCCATCCCCTCTCGCCCACAACGCTGTGTACACCGCAGGCATGTGTGGACAACTCCAGGCACTACGCCGTGATTCAGTTTCTTACTGAACGGTGAGGTGATACGTCACGCCGAAAGACGCGCCAGCCGCGGGGCCGGTCACAAACGCCCCTTCAAACTCAATCACATGGTTGCCCGGAGCGAGTGGCTTCAGCATCACTAGGTAAGCATCCGACACGGAAGATCCAGATGTCACGCCATCCAGCCCCAGAAGATTGTCCGTCGCCGGCATGGTGAACTGGAAGTACGGTGTTTGCACACGCATCTTCTGAACTTCGGGGACCTTCCTCCCATCCACGGTTAGCTTCAACGTTTGTACGCCGAAGCCGTCCATGAATGTTCCCGCACAGGTGCGCATGTCTTGAGGGTTGGCGCCATAGGAGGGCGCGGGCTCCACGCTGGAGCACTCCCATGCCGCGATGGGAACCAGCAGCGCTTTTCCAGCCGGCACGGTGCACGTGCGCGTCACTGGAGCGCCGAAAAAGGCCGAATTGAGAAAGAACACCGGGCCGCCCGACTGCGCCACGTTGCAGTCTATCCCTGTTGAATCGAGGAGAGGGTTGGTACTTACCGGGATTGAGAATTCGTATTGCCAAATCGCAACTTGCCAGTCTCCGTAGGTCATTCCAAAAGGCTGTGAGCCCGCCGGATAGATCAGCGAATCCTCACACTGCTGGGCAAGCGGGACACTCGGCATGGACAAAGCGACGATCAGCACAGCCAAAGTGATCCCCGTTCTGATAGCGACTCTACTGCGTCCAAATTTCATTGCTGGCCTCCTTTAACCTGATCCTGTATTCGCATGGAACGCTCGCGGAAACCCGCTCTTCGAGCTGACAGCGACACCTCGAAATCCACCATGCCTAGCTTGATCCGAAATTCGAAATCTCGTTTCGAGAGCTCTACGCGGTTTTCCCGTGGGCTCACGCGTTGCCGCGACTCTGGCGCCTGTGGCCATATGAAATCAATGGATGAAGTCGGAAACGTTCCTCCCCGTCCAACACACAGTGGGCGTTGTTCTTAGCGGGAAATCTCCCTCACCACGACCCGCCCCTCGATTGGTGGTATAGTGCGTCTTAACTGGCGGACTTCCCCGTGGGCGAACGCCGGACAATCCCCTCCAACGGCGCCAACCATGGCGCAACCAATGGACTTGTGTGTTTCGGTGCTTTCGAAGTTGACCTGACCGCTCGTGAATTGCGCAAAAGTGGCCTGCGCATCAAAATCCACGGCCAGCCCTTCGATGTCCTGGTGATGTTGCTGGAGCGCCCCGGCGAAATCATCACCCGCGACGAGTTGCAGCACAAGCTCTGGGCCTCCGACACCATCGTCGATTTCGAACAGGGGCTCAACAAGGCCATCAACAAATTGCGCGAAGCCCTCGGCGATGTCGCCGAAAGCCCTCGCTACATCGAGACCCTCCCCCGTCGCGGCTACCGCTTCATCGGGCTTCCCACGCGGCCAAATCTTCAAGGCATGGCCTCAGCGGAAACGATCGCAGTTCCTGCCGCGAGCAGGAAACTGTGGAAAATGCTGATTCCTGCTGCCTTGGTGCTGGTCGCTGCCGTCGGGGCAACCTTGTACGTCGGCCGGCAGCGCAGCCACAAGTTGACGGGTCGTGACACCATTGTTCTTTCCGATTTCGACAACCGGACCGGCGACGAAGTATTCGATGACACGATGAAGCAGGGACTTTCGGTACAGCTTGAGCAATCGCCTTTTCTGGCCCTGGTCTCCGATCGCAGGGTCAATGAGACTTTGAAGCTGATGGGGCGTCCGGTCAGTGACCGCTTGACGCCGGGGGTCACGCAAGAGGTCTGTCAGCGCACAGGCAGCAGAGCGATGGTGATCGGGTCGATTGCTGCGCTTGGTAACCAGTACGTGATTAGCCTGAAGGCGGTGAATTGCGACACTGGGGACATACTGGCGGAGGCGCAGGAGCAGGCGGCGGGCAAGGAGCTGGTGCTCAAGACTCTGGACGCTGCGGCAGTCAGCTTGCGGAGCAGGCTGGGTGAGTCGCTCAGTTCCGTACAGAAATACGCCACGCCCCTGGAGGAAGCAACTACGCCCTCGCTGGAGGCGCTGAAAGTCTACAGCGTGGGAGTGAAGACAGACGCCGCGAAAGGGGACACAGCTTCGCTGCCTTTCTTCAAACGGGCGGTGGACCTTGACCCGAATTTCGCCATGGCTTACGAGAGGATGGCAATCGCTTACTTCGACCTCAACGAAATCGGGCGAGCAGCCGAACATGGACGCAAGGCTTACGCGCTGCGGGAGAAGGTGAGCGAACGGGAACGGCTCGGCATCGACTCAATCTACTATAATTTCGTGACGGGGGAGCTGGAAAGAGGGGCGGAAAACGGCGAATTGTGGCAGCAGACCTACCCGAGGGACGACCAAGCTTATTCAAGCCTGGGATTCGTTTTCGCCACCCTGGGAAACTGGGAAAAGGCACTGAAGGAGTGGCAAGAGGCGGTGCGACTGGGGCCCGATTTTGCAGAGCAGTATTACCTCCTCAGCCTGAGCTATATGAGCCTCAATCGGCTGGACGAAGCGGAGGCAGTGTGCAAGCAGGCGGAGGAGCACAAGCTGGAGAGTGAGGCGCTGCTCCAGGCCCGCTACTGGCTGGCTTTTCTGAAGGGCGATGCGGCGCGGATGGCGCAGTTGGTTTCCGCCGCCAAGGGCAAGCCGGGCGCGGAAGACCTGTCGCTGGCCATGCAAGCGGACACAGAAGGCTGGTACGGCAAGCTGAAGAACGCGCACGAGCTGACCGGGCGGGCGATGGACTCAGCCCAGCGCAACAACGCCAAAGAGACGGCAGGTGGATATCAGGCAGAGGCAGCACTGCGCGAGGTGGAATTTGGAAACCGGGAGCAAGCGCGTGCCGATAGCAAGGCGGCGGTGAAGCTGGCCCCTAATCGCGATGTGCAGGCCATCTCGGCGCTAGCCTTGGCGCGGGCAGGCGATACGGCAGGGGCGGAGAAGTTGGCGGCCGAACTCGACAGGACATTCCCGCTGGACACGCTGGTCCAGAGGTATTGGCTGCCGACCATTCGAGCAGCCGTTGCCCTCGACCGCAAAGACCCGAACCGGGCAATCGAACTATTGAAGGTAGCAAGCACGGTCGAACTCAGCTCCGCTACGGGCGACCTCACGATATTCCTGTGTCCAGTTTATGTGCGTGGGGGAGCCTATCTGATGCTCAACGACGGCAACGCAGCGGCAACAGAATTTCAGAAATTCATCGACTACCGAGGAGTGGTGATGAACTTCCCATGGGGCGCCTTGGCCCGGTTGGGGCTTGCTCGCGCTTACGCCATGCAAGGCGACACCGCCAAAGCCAAAGCTGCCTATCAGGATCTCCTCACACTCTGGAAAGACGCCGACACCGACATCCCCATCCTGAAGCAAGCCAAAGCCGAGTACGCGAAGCTGCAGTAATTCTTGGTGAATTGCGCGCGCAAACCTTGTCAGTGCCCGGTTAGTTTGAATGTATAGGTCGGCTTACCGGGCATCTTCGTACTAGGACCCATATGTCCGATTGAAGCGTGGCCTCATCGGAAACTGCCCCACTACCCGTTCGTCAGAGGGGTTGACGTTACGCGGACACACCGGGGCAAACATGCTCCATCACGTCTGAGGCTTCTTCAGCAACTCATTCACCTTGGCCATGACCTCGAAGGCGTCGGCGACGTAGAGGACGTCGGCCTTGCCGCGGGCCCAGCCGCAATTGGGATCGAGATTGATGGCGCGACGCTCGTTGATGAAGCGCCAGCCGACCACGTGGGGTTCCTCGCCGTGGCAACACGTGGAGAGGCCTTTCGGGTGACGCGGAGTGGCACCGGTCTGTCCCACCTGATTCAAATGGGTCATGAATCCCAAAACTGCCTGGTTCTCCCCGCTCTGATCGACCAGCGACTTGCTGCCTCCGAGCGAAGCACCGGACACGCGAAGAAAATCGAGGATAAGCGTTTCGGCCTGTTCCGGGTGCGACTTTCCGTCGGGCTGCTTTTTGGTCCAGCCGGCGCCGGCCACGAAGAGCATGGCGGCATCGGGGCGAATTGTCTGTGAATCGGATTTGGGTGCGCGGATTCCCGCGATGGTCGTGCGCCGGGCTTTGGCAGGCAGAGTCACGGCGATCTCTTCGATGTTTGCTTTTCCCGAGGGGCCGCGATATGCCTCGTGACATCCGGAATCGAGCAGCAGGATCCAGGGACGCACATCGCGCTGAAATACGCCCTCGATGCGTTGCCGGTAGAACCAACGCGTCGCGCAGACGGCACCATCGACGACCTGGACAGAGGTGATGTGCGTATCCACGCGGCCGTTCAGGCGATGCGCCAAGCCGGGGAGCGCGCGCAGGAAGCGTGACGTTGCGGGCGCAAGAATCAAGTCGGCGGAAGCGGCGCGGCACAACGCATCGGCAGCCAAAAGGTCGCTGGCAAATCGCGGCTGCGCAAAGTCTGATCCCGTGACAGCGAGCAGACGTTGTGCGCCGCTATTCACCAAGGAATCCGCGGCAGCTTGCACATCGCCGCCAATTAAGCCGATGGAGAAGGAAACATTCGGTTGTCTGGCCAGATCGACAGCAGCGCCGAGCGCTTCCCATGCGGCCTTGGGCAGTCCATTGCCAGATTCATCGAGATGAGCGAGCAGCAGAATATTCTTGGTCATGGCCTGTTCCTCACGCCTGCTCGATCCAGGCAACGATTTCCCGGGCAATCTCTTCGGCCGAAAGGTTTTTGACGATGCGCGTTTGCCGCTGCTGTTTGGGCGGACTGGCGCTTCGATAGCGTATAGCGTCCGGAATGGGAGCAGCGGTCTTGGCGCGCTGCAACGCGGGCATGATCGCGCGCATGTTGGCCATGCCGATCTGCGGGTTGTTGCGCGGTTCCGGGAGATTACCGGTTGCCCAGCCGAACAGCGCGGGCGGGCCCTGGCAAAGCGAAACCTGGTGACGGCCGCCTTCGATGCGCTCCAGAATCTCGAACGTGCCATCGGGCTGGACGGTGAGCTGATCGACTCCCTGGAATTGATCGAGAATCCCGAGGCGTTCGCCGATCAATTGCATGGTGACGCCCGCGCCCCGCGAAGCCGACTCCCAGCCGCCAAACAAGAGCAACCGCGAGCGATCGAGCCCGGCGATGGATTGGATGGCTTCGGCGAGAAGCGCCGCCGTGGCATGTGCATCGGCGAAGCCGCTGGCAGGCCCATCGATGGGGACTAATTCGAAGCTGACCTTTTGCGCGATGGTCATCATCACTTGCTGCAATTTGGCTTTGGCGCCGAGACTGACGAGCCACACTTTGCTTCCGGCTGCGTGGGCGGCGAGATTGGCGGCCTCATAGAGCGCGTGCGCGGCCCAGGGATCGAGCACGGCGGGGAGCAGCATCTCGTTTTTGAGGGCCGGGCCGGCGGGTGTTTCGATGGGTTCGAGGGTTTGCAGCGGATCGGGCACGACGCTGCCGCAAACGACGATGTGGTATCCGTTACTCATTGTGATCGATTCCCCCGCATGTAGATTATGGTTCAAGTAGGGTACCGAAAAACGAGACTCCCCATTTGAACAAAACAATTCCTCAGGGGCGCTTCGCGCCCTGGGCTGAAGCCCAGGGTCTGCTGGGGCCAGATTGATTTTGCGCCCGTTACGGCACGACTGAACAGGCTGCGGGAAAATGCCGGAAAGAGTTTCTTCAGGGGCTAAAGCCCACTGGTTATATGAGCATTACGCCGGGGCTGAAGCCCCGGCCTCCTAAAGAAACGACTTTTTCCGCAAGCTGTGAAGTCGTGCCCTCCCGCGAGTTCACCGCTGTTCTACAGGTTCTACAGCTTGGCCCCCAGAGAATAATTCTTCAACAAGCTAATGACAATCAATTCAGTGCGGAATGCAGGCCGCCGGCACCGGCCCGGAAATCGACATTGGCGGGTTCGCCGGCTTCTTCGGCGCGGCAATTCCACAGGCAAGCGCCGCAGAAGATGCACTTTTCCCGGTCAAATTGCGGCACGCCGCTCTCGCCGCGGGAAATCGCCTGGCCGGAACACATTTCCACGCAAAGTTTCGGCTCGCAATTGCGGCAGACCTCCGGTCGAAGGAACACCACATGATTGGCGTAGCCTGCCGGTGCCTGCACGTTCCCACCGGTCAGCAAAGCATCTTGTTGGGAGACAAGCAATTTCCCGTCAAACGGAATTTCCGGCCAGCCGCAGCGATTCATGATCTGGTCATGCAATGGCAGGCTGCGTTCGGCGGCTTCGTCCTTCAATTTTTGTAATTCGGCCGAAGGGATGCGCGCAGCGAAGCGCTTTTCCAGCGACGCGCCCTTTTTCCGCGATGACGGCGGAGGAATCACCACGCGGCCGCCAGTGAAGCCCGCGAGCGCCATTCCGAACAGCCCGCTGAGCAATCCATGCGGAAACCCGTTGCGCGAATGGGCGGCAACACGGGATTCGCGGTCCACCCAACTGGCGCGGCGGCGACGCACATAAGTCTCTTCCAGATTTTGCCGCGTGAAGGGCAGTTTCTTTTCGAGGAGCTCGACGACAGCTTCGGCAAGTTGCGTGCCCGTGGTCCAGGCTTCATCCACGCCGGAGCCGGAGAGAACGTTGGTGCTGCCGGAGCCTTCGCCGATTCGCGCGTAGCCATCGCCGACAAGGAAAGGCTCGCCGCGACACCCCGATTCCTGCAGCGACTTTGCGCCCCAGGACTTCAGCGTTCCGCCTTGCAAATGGCGCCATAAATAAGGATGCAGAACGAAGTGCTGCAAATAACGATAGGCCGTGCGCACGGGGCTGCGGAACCACGAAGGAATGAAGATGCCCACGGACGCCAGGCGGTCCGGGTGGACGTAGAGGAAGCCGAAAATCTCCGGCTCCGGGAAGCCGAATGTGTGCAAGACCGTCCCTGTCTCCAGCCCGGAATCCTCCCGAAGCTCGATCACCATCTTCATGCCCAGCGCCCATTCGGTATGCTCCTGCCCAGCCGGCAATCCGAAATGGGCATCGATGCCTCGGCCAACCGCGCCCACCGGCCCATCGCCCACCACTGTCAACGCCGCGCGGATGTCCATTCCGGGCAGAAAACCATCCTGTGGGGTACCGTCCAGGGCGGTGCCTTGATCCGCCAGGCGTATCCCCTTTACGGCTCGGTCCTCGATTAACGGTGCGCTCACGGGCGTGCCCGGCCAGATCTGCAGCAAGCCCGAAGAGGTGAGTTGTTCGCCCACCCATTGAGTGAACTGCCCGAGGGACATCACGAAGCCGTCGTGCTTCTGCATGAAACTCGGGATGAGGGGAAGCTCTAGCGCGTCCTCGCGACACCCGAGAGAAGAGCCCAACGCGCGAATCAGTTTGTCTCCCGCACGAAGCAACCGGGACCGCTGGCTGGCGCCAGCCGGGTCGAGGAGATAGACAAGTCTCTCCTCCTTGACCGGCGCGGCCATGGGGATTTGTGCAAGGTCGAGCCCGGGAAAGCTGGCACGAATCCCGCGCCCCCGGGTGACCGCCCCCGAAACTCCGAACCCCAAACCGTCCGCCCGTTCGTAACAAATCACTTGGAGCGGAGAGCCGGGCAGGCAGCCGCTCTCGAGTTTCGGCGAGCCATCCGGGTTCAGTAGGTGGCGTGAAAGCGTGGTAAGAAATCCGCCCATCGCCGGACCGAAGCCGACACAGGCGATGTCAACTTCCATCTGCTGCCGGTCAAAATTGGCAGCCGGGTCGGGTCCGACCGGGGTCATGCGGGGTAGTCCAGCACTTCCGGAATCATAAGCTTCGAGACGGCTTCGGCGGCGCGGTCTTTGGCCAATCGCGAGCCAGTCAGGCAGATGGACAGCTTGCTCTGCAGCGTGAGGAACTGCTCCGCGCCGTTGCATTTCGCGCAGGGACCGGCTTTGCTTGGGTGCGAACCATCATTCGACACGAAGTCTGTGGCGAGAGCGGCGATCCCCGGCACAAAGCCTTCCAGGGCGTCGAGTTCGTCCTGCTGGTAGCAGCCCCGGTAGCCTTCTTCATCCCAAGCCGGATGCCGGTTGTAGCCGAAGACAAGCTCCGCGCAAATGCGGGCCACTTCGCCTCCCGCGCGCGCGGTCTGCACGTGGCACAGATCGGTGAGGAAATTCACCAGCCCGGACAGCCCCTCGGCCACCGAACTATCCTGGGCGCCGCGGCGTTCCAGTTCCAGCACATCGAGGATCTGGCAACGCGCCGCCAGCAGCCAGCAGAGCGCGTCGGCCAGCGGAAAGGTGACGCCCTGCCTTGCGCTTTGATATAGCTTGCCGCCATCGCTGTCCGTGGAGTGTTGCAAGCGTTCGAGCGACCAGAGCCACATGGTCATCGCCGTTGCCAGGGTGCAGGCGCCCGTACCGGGACGTTCCGAAGCGATGCCGCGCATCTCCCTGATCCAGTTGCGGAACTGCGCCAGGAAGACGGGGTTCGTCATGGTCACGGATAGCTGGCGCCGCTGCACGGCTTCGGGCCCCTCGTAGGTGGCTTCGAGCTGCGCGTCCATCCACTTGTTGCCCAGGAAGCCGGGGCAGTCTTCCGTGATGCCGTAGCCGCCCATCAGGCTCACAGCTTCACGCATCATCTGCGCGCCCCAGCCCGTGTTCCACAGCTTCGCGGCGGGGCAGAGTATGTCCGCCAGGGAATCAAGCGTCACAAAGCGCATCAACGTATCCGATTGCAGCTTCTCCCTGCGGGGATCGCCCGGCATGAGGCGGAGGAGCGCCGCAGCCTCATCGGAAACCTGGCGCAAGAATTTCGCCTTCACACGCGTGCCGCTCACACCGCGCTCCGCGAGGATGCGGTCGGCTTCCCGCTCGAGTGGGTCCAATTCGTCAAATGCCCGCGCGGCCGCGAATGCCAGCGAAGCGCTTGCTTCGCCCGTGGCCCACACATCCACCAGACGGTGCAGGGCATCCTCGCGCGCCTGCAAACCCATCTCGTGCCGTACCGAACCAGGAGTGGCCGTGGCGGCACCGCGGAATCTGCCGCGTTGATACCGGATTACCGGTTCCACAGCGGACAGCAACTTAGCGGCGGTCATCACACCCACGGTTACCCGAGTGCGCCGAAACACCGCTTCGATGACCTCGCTATGACTGTAACGCGGTACTAGGACGCCGTCCTTGATGTCATATCCCCCCACGATACGGCTGGCTGGAACGCGCAAATTGAAGATTGGATCCCCCGTGGAGGAGAGTTGGTGGACCATTTTCCGGGTGGCCGTGCCACGATCGAAGACGCCCGGGTCGCCCTCTTCCAGAATGACCATGCAGCTTCCTTTGATTCGGTCATCGCCAGAATCGACGGCGGCGGTCACGAAGTTGGCGAATCCAATGTTGGTGATGAATCGGCCGCGCTTCTCCACTTGGAGGATGGGCTCCTGCCCGGCTTTCCACTCGACGATGCGCACCTTGCCGTCGAGCATGCCGGTGTCTACGCCGACATAGGGAATCGGCTCGGTCAGGCAAAAAGCGCCGCGCCAGGGCTTGCGATCCTCGCCGGGTTGCGGGGGAGCCGCGAGTTTCATGTAGCGATCCTGCTGCTCCGGGGTGCCGCGTTCGTGAATCGGAGCCAAGGCCAGACAACCGGCCAGGCTGGCGGTGGCAGCGCCTCCGTCCACCCACGCTAATTCAAAGGCCACAAGCGCCAGCGCCAGGTTCCGAGGTCCCGCTATGAACCCACCTTGTTTGGGATCCATAAAGACGGCCGTGATACCCGACTGGTCAAAAGCCTCCAACATCTCCGCCTTGGCGGGGGTCCACTCGTGGGTATTACGGCCACCCTGCGCGACCAATCGAGCAACAGTGCCCCGGGCAACGGCTCGAACGGACTGGACCAACATTTGGAGGTCGTAGCGATCAGCAAAACCCCATTGGATCTGGCGGGCGGCATCAGAGGGGAGGGTACGGAGCATTTCCAGCTTGTGGCGGGTGGCGGTGGACATAGATGGTGTCCTTTCGGTGGGAGACTTCACCAATCTGTCAAACCCGGGACACACAGGTCTGTGATATCTGTCACTGGCAAATGTGACATGGTCGATTTCGGCGGTTTTGCCGCCAGCGGATTTGGCGCGTAAACGGGGCGGAGGCGATTCATTGGCCGCAAGATAGAGTCATTCAATGGGAATGTGGCCAAAGAGCCTACGGTGTTTGCGCGGATAGAAACTCTGCTAGCTGTTCGGGAGTCACCCTCCGTCGTGACTCGCATCACGGTTTCGCCTCTTCCAGACGTTTAGCATCCAGAAGGTAGGTATGTAGTTTTGTGCGAATGAGGACATGGTCCTCCATAACGGGTGTATGCAAAGACGGAGAACGCTGGCTCAGGCAGTATCGAGGCTTTCGACATGTGAGAAGAGAATTGGGCAATGGCCGATGGTAGTACTAGTAAACGGGGCAAGGTTCCTGCCAAGACCTGAACCGCACGGCTTACCTGATCTCGCAGGCAGCAGTACCTCGTCCAGCTTCTGTCGCTCCTCGTAGCTCAGAATCAATGGCCGAAGTGGCTATGAACAGTATCCGCGCGTTCCTCTCCGGCGGAGCGGGACGCGGCAATACTGGAAGACTACACCGGTTCAAGATGCGGCCCACCAGGCTCAGGAGGGTGCGCAAGTACCTGCGAAAGGAGACAAGATGGCCAAGGAACTTCTCGACGCGGGGGAACGCGCTTTCATTGATCAGGTTATTGCCAGCAAGAATGAGCGCCCCGGCGCACTGCTGGGTATCCTGGAAGCCGTTCAGGAGCACCACCCGCACAAATACCTTCCCATGGAGACGCTGGAGTACATTGCGGTGAAGACGCAGACGCCGCTTTCCCGCGTTTTCAGTGTTGCCACCTTCTACGCCTTGTTCAACCTCCAACCACAGGGCGACAACACCATCTGCATCTGCCGCGGCACGGCGTGCCACACGCGCGGCTCGCGCAATCTCCTCGAGAGCCTGCGCTTGGAACTCGGCTTGACGTTCGAAGATGAAGGCGACGGCGGCGGTGCCGACAAGATCCTGCAGACGACACCCGATCAGAAGTTCACGGTACGCACCGTGGCGTGTTTTGGGCAGTGTGCGCTGGCGCCGGTCGTGGAAGTGAATCATCACATTTGCGGCCACGCGAACGAGCGCACGCTGCAGCGTGAGATCCAGACGATCGAGCGGGGGAGTGAGTGATGCCGCGAATTCAGGATATTGGAGCATTTACCGCCGTCCGCGAATCAGGAATGGCAAAACTGGTGCCGCAGGTGCCGCGCATCGCCGTTGGCATGGGCACGTGCGGCCGGGGGAATGGCGCCGAAGGTCTTTACCGCGCCTTCGCCGAGACCATTGACCGGAGCGGGATGAACGTGGTTCTGGCGAGCGTCGGGTGTTTCGGCGCTTGTTTTCAGGAACCGCTTGTAAATATCCGCCTGCCGGGACTCCCGCTGGTGATTTTGCATCGTGTGCAGTCGAATGACGCCGTGCGCATCCTGCATGAGCTTTCTCGCGGGAATATCGCTAACGACCTGGCATATTGCAAGGTCGAGGAGTGGGATCACATTACCGCGAAGATCAGATATGGCCGGGGCTACCCGGAGCTTCCCCTCTGGAGCGAGGTGCCCTTCTTCAAGGGGCAAAAGAAAATCGTTCTGCGGAATTGCGGATTCATCAATCCCGACGACATCGAAGAATACATCGCCGTCGGAGGCTATCAGGCCTTATACAAAGTCCTGATCGATGGCCGCCCGGAAAACATCCTCGAACAGATCAAGGCTTCCAAGCTGCGTGGACGCGGTGGCGCCGGATATCTCACGGGGAATAAGTGGGAATTCCTGGCCAAGTCCAAGTCCGACCAGAAGTACATCATCTGCAACGCCGACGAGGGCGATCCCGGCGCGTACATGAATCGCAATGAGATCGAAAGCGATCCGCACTCCCTGATCGAAGGCATGATCATCGGCGGATACGTGATGGGCGCGACGGAAGGCATCGTCTATATCCGCGCGGAGTATCCCCTGGCCGTCCACCGGCTGAACCGCGCGATCGAGCAGGCGCGGGAACACGGCGTTCTGGGCGACAACATCCTGGGCCGCGGGTTCAAGTTCAACATCGAATTGGTGGAAGGCGCGGGCGCCTTTGTCTGTGGCGAAGAGACGGCGCTGATCGCTTCGCTTGAAGGTTGTGCGGGCCGGCCACGGCCACGGCCTCCATTCCCGGCGCACAAGGGGCTCTGGGGCAAGCCCACCAACATCAATAATGTGGAGACCTGGTACAACATTTCCCCCATCGTGACCCTGGGTCCCGCCTGGTTCACGGAAACCGGCAGTCCGAAAAGTTCCGGCACAAAGGTGTTTTCGCTGGTCGGAAAAGTAAGCAGCACCGGCCTGGTAGAAATGCCGCTGGGGACGCCGCTGAGAACATTCATCTACGACATCGGCGAAGGCGGAGTGAACGGCCACCAGATCAAAGCCGTGCAGACCGGCGGGCCGTCCGGCGGCTGCATTCCCCCGGAAATGTTCGATACGCCCGTGGACTACGAAAGCCTGGCGCAACTGGGCTCGATCATGGGCTCCGGCGGCATGGTGGTGATGGATGATGACAACTGCATGGTGGATGTAGCGCGTTACTTCATCGAGTTCACCCATTCCGAATCCTGCGGAAAATGCCTGCCGTGCCGCGTTGGACTGAACAAATCGCTGCGCATCCTGAACCGGATAACCGAAGGCGCCGGCACCGTGAACCACCTGGCGCTTCTGGACGAGTTGAGCCGTTATATCCGGGAATGTTCGCTTTGCGGGCTTGGGCAGACCGCGCCAAATCCCGTGCTTACCACGCTGCGGCATTTTCACCATGAATTCGAGGACCACATTCTTGCGAGGCGCTGCCAGGCTGGTGTCTGTGAAGAACTGGCGCTCTCCCCCTGCGAGAACAGTTGCCCGCTGCACATGAACATTCCGCGGTTCCTGCAACTGTACAAAGAGAATCGGCTGGATGACGCGTTTGTGTCGGTCATCATGGAGAATCCTCTGCCGGCTTCCACAGGCAGGGTGTGCCAGCATCCGTGCGACAGCCGCTGCCGGCGGCAGACCTTGGACGAGCCGGTGAACATGCGCGAAGTGCACCGCTTCATCGCGGACTCGGTTTTCTTCTCGGACCGTTATGAAGAAATTCTGAAACGCGTGCTGTCGCGCAAGCTGGAACCTACCGGGCGGAAGATCGCGATTAGCGGCGCGGGCCCCGCGGGGCTGACGGCGGCGTTCTACCTGGCGATGCTGGGCCATGAAGTCACGGTTTATGACAGCAAGTCGGAGGCGGGCGGCATGCTGCGCTTCGCGCTTCCGGAGTACCGCCTGCCGAAAGCGGCGCTGCGGCGCGAAGTCGAACTGATCGAGCGGCTCGGCGTGAAATTCATCTTCAATACGCGTGTCGGCCTTGATGTGCCGCTGAACGAGTTGGCCGACCGTTTCGATTCCGTCTTCATCTCCATCGGGACCTGGAAAGAATCCTGGGTCTATCAGCCGGGCACGGAGATGAAGGGTGTCTATCCCGCGCTGCTCTTCCTGGAAGCGGTGGCGAAAGGCGAGAGAGTGCCCATCGGGAAAAACGTCGCCGTCATTGGCGGTGGAAATGCAGCCATCGATTCGGCGCGCACGGCACTGCGCCGCGGCGCGGAAGTTACCGTCTTCTACCGGCGCGAACATAAGGATATGCCTGCCATCGAGGAAGAAACACAGGCCGCGAAGGATGAGGGAGCGCAATTCGTGTTCCTGGCCGCGCCGCACCGCGTAATTGGCGACAAGGCCGGGAATGTGAAAGCCATTGAGATCGTGAAGACCACCCTTGGCGGCTATGACGCCTCCGGGCGGCGCAAACCGGTGCCCACCGACGAAATTCGCCGCTACGAGTGCGATTCCGTGATTTTTGCGATCGGCGAAAGCGTGGACCTCGATTTCGCGCGCGCTTCGGGATTGAGTCTGAAGCCGAGCGGCACGATTGACGTGGATCGCTTCTCATTGGAATCCAGCCGCGCAGGGTTCTATGCCGGGGGTGACGTGATCACCGGCGCCTCGAACGTTTCTAACGCCATGGCCTATGGCAAGCAAGCAGCACGCAACATCGACATGAAACTCATGGAGTCCGACCGCTGGGGCGAGATCTTGCCGGATTTTGAATTCGGCCAGGATCCTCCAGAAGTTCCCAGTCCCAATCCCCGGAACAACGGCCAGATGCTGGCTCCGGTCGTGCGGGTCCGTTCCAACGCCGAGGTGGTCATGGGCCTGAGCCATGAAGAAGCGCTGGATGAAACGTGCCGATGCCTGCGTTGCGACGTCAAAGTCGCCAAAGTGAGCTAAAAAAATAAAGGAGCAATGCCTTGCCGCAGAAAAAACTTTCCGTGCGAATCGATGGCGAACTAATCAGCGCCTTGGAAGGCCAGACCGTCCTGCAGGCCGCGCGAGCCAACGGCAAACGCATCCCCACGCTCTGCGACCTGGAAGGGCTTACGCCGGTTGGCGCTTGCCGGCTTTGCATCGTGGAAATCTCCGGAACCGACCGCTTATTCCCGGCCTGCACAACTCCGGTGCAGGACGGAATGTCGGTCACCACGGTGTCGCCCAAACTCACGCAATACCGGCGGATTTCACTCGAATTGCTTTTCGTGGAGCGTAATCACGTGTGTTCCGCGTGCGTCTCGAATGGCCATTGCGAACTGCAGGCCATGGCCACCGAAATGGGCATCAGCACGGTGCGCTTTGCGTACAACTTCCCGAAGCTGGCCGTCGATTTGTCTCATCCGCGTTACGTTCTCGACCAGAACCGCTGCATTTTATGCACACGATGCGTGCGCGTTTGCGCGGAGCTCGAAGGCGCGCACGTCTGGGAAGTGACTTCGCGCGGCATTCATTCCCGGATTGTCGGCGATCTCAACCAGAATTGGGGCGACGCGAAAGGATGCACGAGTTGCGGCAAGTGCGTGCAAGCATGCCCGACAGGAGCGCTGGCGGAAAAGGGCTGGGCCGTCGAAGAGATGGTCAAGAAAAACGACAATATCAGCGCGCTGGTCCGCCGGAGAGGAGTCCAGGCATGAAGAAAGTCAAACTAGCGACGGTCTGGCTGGACGGCTGCTCGGGTTGCCACATGTCGTTGCTGGACATGGACGCCGCGATTATCTCGCTGGCGCAGAAGATCGAACTGGTTTACGGCCCGCTGGTGGACGCGCAGGAATTCCCCGAAGACGTGGACGTGACCTTGGTCGAAGGCGCGGTCAGTTCGCAGGACGACCTTAACAAGCTCAAGAAGATTCGCCAGCGCACGCGCCTGCTCATCTCCTTGGGGGATTGCGCGGTCACCGGCAATGTCCCGGCGATGCGCAATTCTATCCCCGTGCAACGGCTGCTGCAGCAGGTGTACATCGAAGGCGTGCAAGCAAACAAAATCATACCGACGGATGGCGTGCCCGCGCTGCTGAAGCAGGCTCGTCCACTGCGTGAATTCGTGAAGGTGGACATGTGCCTGCCCGGTTGCCCGCCTCCCGCAAAGGCGATCTCCAGCGTGATCGCGGAACTTCTGGACGGGCGAAAGCGTGAAGGGACCCTGGCGGTGAAGTTTGGATAAGGAGCTTCCGATGAAGCGCATCACGATCGACCCGGTGACCCGCATCGAGGGGCACGCCAAAATTACGATTCATCTGGATGATAACGGCCGCGTGACGGGAACCGAATTCCACGTGACGCAGATTCGCGGTTTCGAGAAGTTCACCGAAGGGCGCCCTTATTACGAAATGCCCGGGATCACCGCGCGGATTTGCGGGATTTGCCCGATCAGCCACCTGCTGGCGTCGTCCAAAGCATGCGACGCGATCATGGCCGTGCGGATTCCTCCGACGGCCAGACAGCTTAGGGAATTGATTCACTGCGCGCAAATGGTGCAATCCCATGCGCTGAGCTTTTTTTATCTTTCGTCGCCGGATTTTCTTCTGGGCATGGATTCCGATATCGCCACCCGCAATGTGCTGGGAGTGATTGCCGCGCATCCGGAACTCGCCCGGGACGGCATAGAACTCCGGAAATTCGGTTTGCAAATCATCGAGAGCCTCGGGCAAGAGCGCGTGCACTCATCCTGGATCGTTCCGGGAGGCGTGGGCTCGCCGTTCTCCGCCCACGCGCGCGACCGCATCCTGGCGGATCTGCCGGCCGCCAAGGCGATTGCCGAGCGCACCATCGCTTTCTTCAAGGGCGCGCTGGACTCCTATAAAGAGGAGATCGAGTATTTCGGTTCCGCGCCCACGATGTATGCCGGGCTTGTCGATGCACCGGGGAACTTGCAGTTCTACGATGGTGGCTTGCGCTTTCAGAAGGCCGACGGCGAAATCGTGGCCGATCACATTCCCGCGGAGGACTACGCCAACTGGATCGGCGAGGCCAGCCTGCGTGAATCGTATTTGAAAGCGCCCTATTTCAAGCCGCAGGGATTTCCCGATGGCGTGTACCGCGTCGGTCCCCTGGCGCGATTGAATGTGGCGCAGCAGTGCGGCTTTCCCAAAGCGGACGCGGAATTCCAGGAATTTCACCAGCGCTTTGGCGCTCCCGCGCATAGCGCATTCCTGAATCATTACGCGCGGCTGATTGAAATCCTCTGCGCGCTCGAAAAAATCGAGATGCTCCTCAACAGCCCGCAAATTCTGGACAAGCATGTGCGAGCCACCGCTGGAGTCAACTCCCTCGAAGGTGTGGGCATGGTCGAGGCTCCGCGCGGTGTGCTGATTCACCACTATAAGGTCAATGATGAAGGCGCCATCGTTTGGGTCAACCTGATCGTTGCCACGGGCCACAACAATTTGGCGATCGGCCGCAGCATCCAGCAGGTGAGCGAGCATTTCATTGACGGCAGCAAACTCCAGGAAGGCATGTTGAACCGCGTTTCCGCGGTGGTGCGGGCTTATGATCCATGCCTGAGTTGTTCGACACACGCGAACGGGCAGATGGCTCTGCGAATCCAATTGCGCGCCGCCAGCGGGGAACTGCTGGACGAAATTGCCACCTCCTAAAGCGAATCTTGTGTTTCTCCCCTGAAACTGTGTTAAGAACGTCTGCGTGCGAGGCATCACGCCTTGCACGAGCGAAAAGAGGGGAGACATTTCTTGGCGCACACAAAATTTGCAGCTTTCCTTGCCGTGGTGGCCGTTGGCTTCGGCGTTGCGATATTGCACTACGGGAACTCGCCTTCCTTCGCCTTTGAGCAGAGTCCCGCGAAAGTCGAGCGGCTGCACCCGGCCGCCAACGAAATCATTCCGGACGACGCCATTCTGTACAAGCTGGCCACCGGATACACCTGGACGGAAGGCCCCATCTGGATTCACGAGGGCTATCTGCTGTTTGCCGACATTCCCAGCAATAGCATCCGTAAGTGGCAACCCGGCGCCGCCGCGAGCATCTTCCTGCAACCCAGTGGTTTTAAGGGAACCGCAACGTTTGGCGGCCACGAACCGGGCTCGAACGGGATGACGCTGGATGTGCGCGGCCGCCTGACCGTGGCGGGACACGGGCAGCGCGACGTCTACCGGATCGAATCGCTTAGCGATCCGGCACACACGACCATTTTGGCCGACACCTTCGAGGGTAAACGCCTGAACAGTCCCAACGACCTCGTTTACAAATCGGATGGCTCGCTGTACTTCACGGACCCGCCCTACGGTCTGCCCACACAGAAAGACAATGACCCGGCAAAGGAATTGACGATCAATGGCGTTTATCGCATCGCGGGGGCGTTGGAACAAGCACCCGGCACGCCGCCGAAGCGGGAAAATCTGCAGCTTCTGATAAAGGACCTGCCGCGACCCAATGGCATCGTCTTTTCGCCGGATGAGCAATTTCTCTACGTCAGCAATTCCGAGCCGCAGAAAACCTGGATGCGCTACCGGGTGAAAGCGGATGGAACGCTGGCCGAGGGAGAAGTTTTCTTCGATGCCACATCGGATGCGCGCAAAGGAAATCCCGACGGGATCAAAGTCGATCAAGCGGGGAATTTGTACGGCGCGGGACCCGGGGGCCTGTGGATTTTCTCTTCGGGAGGCAAACACATCGCCACGATACTCACGCCTGAGGTCGTCTCGAACCTGAACTGGGGCGGCAAGGATGGCAAGTCGCTTTTTATCACGGCGAGCAGCAGTGTGTACCGCATCGATTTGCAGATAGCGGGAGCGCGGCCGTAAAGTCAAAAACCGTACCCTTTATAAGCCAGACGCAAAGGGTGCGGCAGCCAAAGCTTCCCCTCCCGATAATCTGTTGGCCTCCCGCTCGGGGTTGGTCCGCCTGGACGTTCTAGAGTCGGAAGAAACGGCGAGCCCAAGACCCAGGTTCCAACAGCGAACCTGGGGCACCCTCCGTGTTTATTCGATGGGAGCGGGTCGAAGACTTTGTAGCTCCGCTCTATGAAGATTGCTCAAGAAGAAAGAGGCAGCAATCCGGGCCACCCGCCGCCTAATTCCTCCGACGCCCATTGCGCCCGGGCCATCCGGCAGGAAAGAAGTAGCGTTTCAGGGTGTGACACCTTGGGCGCAACGGAACAACATCTAGCATGGACATAAAGTAGGATTGCAAAGCCGCGACAACGTCTTTTGTTTCCGTCAGTTCCAAGCTACCTCAAAGCGATACTGGCTGCGGGCTTGCACTTGGTCTATAGCGCGCCGTCCTGTGGCGCGGGACGAATCTGTAGGTCAAGGGGGAGAGGCAAGCATGCAGCCTTCGGAAAGGCCACGCTCGGTACGCGCTTGCCCGCGTCCAGACTACTCGGTTGCGAGTCAGGCGTTGGCCGCGCTGCGCCGCCTCCGAACCCGCTGGAAAAGCCTCAGAGCCGGCACGCTCCTGGTGATCACCTTGTGCTCGGCAGGCATCGCGCCAGGCCTCGATCGAGACAAGAACATTGATCAGTATGGTCATGACACCTGGACATCGCAGAGCGGGCTTCCCGGCGAGGCGGTCTACCAGATTCTGCAAACACCGGATGGCTACTTGTGGTTGAGGACGTCGTCTGGGCTGGTCCGGTTTGACGGGGTGCGGTTCGTTCTTGTGGATCCCGTGATTGACAATAGACCGGTCGGGGAGCCGGTCAAGGCCATCTGCAAGAATCCCGATGGCAACCTCCTGATTCGCACAACCTCGAGGACGATTCTGTACAAGGACGGCATTTTTTCCGAGTACGCACCTAGCGCACCGCTGCCCGACGGCGGCATCCGAACTGTCTTTGAAAGCCGAAAGAGCGAAGTCTTCCTCGGCGCGGATGATTTCATCTATGCCATCCGGAATGGGCAACTCGAGATGCTTCGCCGCGGGACGGCATGGGTCAACTCGTTCCTAGAGGATGGAAATGGGCTGTTGTGGATCGGCGCTTCGGCGGCGCTCTACACTTACCGCAACGGCGTTCTTTCGCCCCCATGGGACATGACCACACATGGAGGTCTCGATGTCCTGGCCGGAGACCGCGAACAAAACGTGTGGGTCGGCACCGGGTCCGGGCTGTACAGAATGAATGAGGCCAGGTCTGCCCTCGAGCCAATCGCAGAAGAGGCCATCCACAGCGGAGTGTTCGCGATCCTGGAAGACCAGCAGGGAAATCTCTGGGTCGGAACGAACTCGGGGATGTATCGTCTGACGGGAGGGCACCTCTCCTCTTTCGATTCGCCGGATGGTCTGACGGACAGCAGTGTTCTTTCCCTGTATGAAGACCGCGAAGGAAGCATTTGGGTGGGCACGTCGAATGGCCTGGACCGTTTCCGCGATACCAAAGTCACCACAATCACCTCGCGGGAGGGCTTGCCCCTGGGTGTCCCCAAATCCGTGATAGAAACCCAGGATGGGAGCGTTTTTGTCTTTTGCGATGGAGGGGGGCTGGGACGCATCAAGAACGGTGGAATAACGCGGATTGGATTGAAAGACGGCATGTTGAGCTATTTCGGAGAGGCGATGTTTGGAGGCAAGGATGGCAGCGTGTGGCTCGGGACCACCGGAAGGTTGAGCCGCTACAAAGACGGGAAGTTCACTGCTTATGAAGGCGGTGGGCGACTTTCCAGGTACTTTATCTCAGCTATCAGCGAGGATGATGAGAGCCTGATTGTAACCACGTCCGAGACTCTCGCTCTGCGGTTCAAGAACGGCGAGGTTTACCCGTTCACGTTCGACGGACAAACGACCCCGCTCTCGAAACCTGGAAATTACACCTTCACGATCTATCGCGACCCCGGCGGCACGTTGTGGTTTGGGACCGTGCAAGGACTCTTTAAGTTCGCCAGGGGAGAATCCCCCGCCAGCGCCCACCAGAAACAGATTAGCTTTCCTGTCACCTCCATCTCCGACGATCATCGAGGGAGCCTTTGGCTCGGGGGCAGAACCCCCGGATTGACGCGGTTGCGCATCAGCGACGGCCGCGTAACGCGCTACACGAAAGAGGCGGGGCTTTTCGACGACTACCCTTCGCGCGCGCTCCCCGATGATGACGGTAATCTCTGGATCAGCACGTCTAGCGGCATTTACATGGTTAGCGGGAAGGAGCTGGACGACTATGCCGACGGAGGTGGCTCCACGATACGACCGACCGTGTACGGAATTGCCGACGGGATGAAGACCACCGAAGTCGATCCGGCAGCGCAGCCAGGTGGCTGGCGGACGCGGGATGGCAAATTGTGGTTCGCGACGCGCAAGGGAGTGGTTGTCATCGATCCCAAACACGTGCCGCACAACGATCTGGTGCCTCCGGTGGTGATCGAGTCGGTTGCGGCGGATGGAAAAACACTGGCGGCGAGCAAGACCCTTGAAGTCCCACCGGGCAATTCCAGAATTGAGCTTCACTACGCCGGTCTGAGTCTCGCGGGAAGGGTGCGGTTCAAGTTCAAGCTTGAGGGCTACGACCGCGATTGGGAGGATGCCGGTACGGGCCGCGTGGCGTATTACACAAATCTTTCTCCAGGTAAATACCGTTTCCGGGTTATTGCTGCCAACAACGATGGCGTGTGGAACCTGGAAGGCGCGACGGTCGGAATAGTCCTGAAGCCGCATTTCTACCAGATGGGATGGTTTTACAGCGTGTGCGTCCTGACGGCTCTTCTGTGCGCCACGGCGGGCCAGAGGCTGTACACACGCGGGCTACGCATGCGAGCCGTGGAACTTGAAGCGCGAGTCCGCTCCCGAACTGCGGATTTGGCCGAGGCCAATGGCGCATTGCAAGGAGAGATCGCCGAACGCAAGGAGGCGGAGAGCGAGGCGCAGAAGGCGCGGGAGGCGGCGGAAGCAGCCAACCGGGCGAAGAGCGAGTTTCTGGCGAACATGAGCCATGAGATTCGGACGCCTTTGAACGGGATCGTGGGCATGACGGACCTGGCGCTCGAGACGGAACTGACTGCCGAGCAGCAGGAGTATCTCGACACCGTGAAGCTTTCGGCCGACGCGCTGCTCACGGTGATCAACGACATTCTCGACTTCTCGAAGATTGAAGCTGGAAAGATCGATCTCGAGGTGAGCGATTTCGACCTGCGCGATGCTCTGGAGTCGGCGCTGAAGACGGTCGCGGTCCGTGCGGATGAAAAGGGGCTCGAGCTTCTTTGCGACGTGGCTCCCGAGGTGCCGGACCAGGTGCGCGGCGATTCGGCCCGATTACGCCAGGTGCTGCTGAATCTAGTGGGCAACGCCATCAAGTTCACCGAACGAGGGGAAGTGGCCGTGCGAGCTCGCGTAGAGGCCAGCGAAGGAAACGAATACCTCCTGGGCTTCACCGTCGCGGACACGGGAATCGGGGTTCCTCCGGAAAAACAGAAATTGATTTTCGAGCCGTTCTCGCAGGCGGACGCGACCACCACACGGAAGTACGGGGGCACCGGGCTGGGCTTGACCATCTCGACGCGTCTGGTGGAGATGATGGGGGGGAAGATTTGGGTTGAGAGCGAGATGGGCCAGGGCGCTCAGTTTCACTTCACGCTCCGATTGGGCGCGGCCGAAACGAAAGTGATTCCGGCGGTTAATGTTTCGCCGGATATTCTGCGCGGCATAAAGGTGCTGGTGGTGGACGACAACCGCACGAATCGGCGGATTCTGACGGGAATGCTAGAGCGCTGGGGAGCGCATGCGGTTTCGGTGGAGGGCGGAGAAGAGGCGTTGGGGGAACTGTCGCTTGCCCGGGAAGCCCGCCAACCCTATGAACTGGTTCTGACGGACATGCACATGCCGGTGATGGACGGCTTCACTTTGATCCAAAGAATTCAGGAGAATCCGAGCTTGTCCGCACCGACCATCATTATGCTCAGTTCGACGTGCCGCACAGGCGACGTGCAGCGCTCCCTGGAATTGGGAGCGGCCGCGTACTTGATGAAGCCCATACGGCAAGCGGAATTGCGCGAGGCCATTGGCAAGGCGCTGGCGGCCAAAGAACAAGGGAAAACCACGCGCACGATCGCGCCGCGCCCTCCGGAAGAAGCGCGCGAGCCCGCGGTCGTTTTGCAGGTGTTGCTTGCCGAAGATAATGCGGTGAACCAGCGGTTGGCGGTGCGGCTGCTCGAGAGAAGGGGACACCACGTCGTCCTGGCGGGCAACGGACGCGAAGCGCTGGAGGCCATCGAGAAGGAAAGGTTTGACCTCGTGTTGATGGATGTACAGATGCCGGAGATGGACGGGTTCGAGGCCACCGCCGCACTTCGACAGAAGGAACGCTCCTCCGGAATGCACCTGCCCGTCATCGCGCTGACGGCTCATGCCATGAAAGGCGACCGTGAGCGCTGCCTCGCTGCGGGCATGGATGGCTATCTTGCCAAGCCCATACATCCCGAGGAACTCGATCTCCTGCTCCATAAGTTCGCCCCGCGCCGCGAAAACCCCCGCCCTGCCCGCGCGCTTGACCCTGAGTCCGTCACCTAGTGTTGTGGCCCGAGAATATGGCGAGAAGGCTCAGAGACTTCAAGGGCTTCGGCCAGAAAATCGGCGGACTCGCCTGCGGCGGGCGAAAGCCCAATTCATTTTGCAGGTCTTATGTAAGGGCTAAAGCCCTATGGGCGGCGTCGGAGGGTTTGGATGACCTGGTTATTCGCATCGGGCGGGTGGAGCAGAGAATTCTCTTGATTCATGGGCCACCGGGTGAGTATATCATTCACACACGGACCTTTGTAGGCAGCAGATTTAACCGTGGGTGCCGCACCCTTTGGGTTGTAAGGGTGCGGGTTTTGACTTTTTCGCGAGCCGGTCTCTCTTCCATGCGCAATCCCTTGCAGCGGCATTACGGACGCGGAGATCTGCACTTCATCACGTTTAGTTGTTATCGTCGCCGGCCGTACCTGGGGAAGGCTCGTGCGCGTGATCGGTTTGTGAAGATACTCGGGCAAGTTCGCTCGCGGTACGCATTCCAATTGCTGGGCTACGTGGTAATGCCGGAACACGTGCACCTGATCGTCTGCGAACCCAAGAAAGGCACACCTTCGCAAGTTTTGCAGGTGTTGAAGCAGAGAGTTTCACGCGCCTTGCGGCGACGGCCAAGAAACGCCAGCGCGCAACTGTCCTTGCCGTTTTGCTGCCGCGAGCCGGAAGCGCCGGCCTTCTGGCAGCGCCGGTTTTATGATTTCAACGTGTGGAGCAGCGGGAAGTTGCGGGAGAAACTGAATTACATGCACGGCAATCCGGTGCAGCGGAGACTCGTCCGTCATCCAAGGGATTGGCCGTGGAGCAGTTGGTCGTTCTACGCGACGGGCGAGCCCGGACTAACCGAGATTGATACTTTAGGTGTGGAGAAGGTTCCAGCGCCCAGCGGCAACAGCCGGAAACGTCAAAGCCCGCACCCTTTATAAACCAAACCCAAAGGGTGCGGCACCCACGTTTTACCACCGTGCAAAGGGTGTGCCACCCGCCGTTTGATTTGAGTAAGGAGAGCTTGGCATTGCGGAGGGCGGTCGCAGGGTCCTCCCCATGGGTCGGCCCTTCATACAACGCGTCCATGAGTTGCGGGGTTGAGGAGGCATCGCTAACCTCCCAGAGGGAAGCGATCACGTTGTGAGCGCCGGCGCGCAAGAAAGCCCAGGAGAGGCCGACGAGACCCTCGCCGGGGAATGCGGGACAAAGCCTCTCGCTAGTCAACAGTGCAGGGTCGGTTGGAGCCGGGGACGCTGCCCATAGGCCACGGCCTGGTTTTGAGAAGGCGCCCCGTTTTTCTCGCGAGAGGAAAGAAGGATATTTCTCCTCCCCAGTTCTTGTGAATGATTCGAACGGACAGAGTCATGATGAAAACTGTCAATCTCGCGGGAGCTGGTCAGGAATGGGTGAACCGCGCTGGCATTGGCTTTGCGTTTGGGTTACATGGGGTTACAAACGTCGTTCCTATCTACCATTCGAGAGTAGCCTAAGTACTTTGTTGTGTTGTAAATTGATGACGTGCGCCCGTAGCTCAGATGGATAGAGCGTCTGCCTTCTAAGCAGAGGGTCGCCCGTTCGAATCGGGCCGGGCGCGCCATTTTCCCTTCAAATACGCAGTTTTCTGATGGTCGGCTCGCTTATGTAATGTCAAGCTTTACTCTCGTTTCACTTTTCAGATCGCATGAAGCCGGCAAGCTCGCAGAGAACGCCAAATGCAAACGTGCTCATCGCGTGCGTTACCGCCGCTCTGCAGCAGCACAGCCAAGATAGCGCGGTCCCTCTGCCCTTAAGCGTGTGCGCGTTGGGAAGTTGCCACAGAGAGAGCGGGCTTCTCCTACCGTGAGCCAATTCCCAAGCCTCATTCCCAACTTTTTCACTCCCTTCACGCGGCGGATGCCGGCAGCGAGTTCCGGGCTCAAGAGTCCTGTGTCGGCTGCTTCATAGGCCAACCGTCGCACCGCAGCCAATCTGACGTTGATGGTTTCTGGTGCCAGCAGTTGATCCGTGTTGCGCCGACCCATTGAGCCCGCCCAACTCATCAGGCAAGTGGAGTTGGATCATCGCACCCAGAGCAGTTTGCGAGAGCATTTCTGTGAGCAGGCCCCTGCTGTGAAGAATTACTTCCGAGTGCGCCGTCATTCGACCGGGAGGTCGGTGGAAGGCTCAGTCGAGCGCTTTGTGGAAGCGGAGGATAGCGATGAGGAGGAGACTGATTCCCAAAGCGGCCATGGCGAGCATCTGGGGCCAAAGAATCTCCATGCCGACACCCTTCAGATAGGTGCCGCGGAGCACGACCAGAAAATAGCGCAGCGGGCTGAGATAGGTGAGATATTGCAGCCACTGCGGCATGGTGCTGATGGGGAACCCGAAGCCGGAAAAAGTTATGGCGGGCATAATAAAGAAGAAGGAGGTCACCATCGCTTGTTGCTGGGTGGACGAGACGGTGGAGATCAACAGGCCCACGCCCAACATGCAAAGCAGAAAGAGAATCGCGCCGACCAACAACACCACAATCCGGCCGCGAAATGGAACCTGGAACCACAGCGTCCCCACCGTCGCAATGAGCGAGACGTCGAAGAGGCCAATCAGGAAGAAGGGCAGCGTCTTGCCGAGGATAAACTCGGCCGGACGGATGGGCGTCACCATGATTTGTTCGAGCGTGCCGATTTCTCGTTCGCGAACCACGGCAAAGGCCGTCAAAACAACTACAAGCACGAGGGTGAGGCTGCCGATAACTCCGGGCACGAAAAACCAGCGGCTCCTGAGGTCGGGGTTGTACCACGGCCGCTGTTCCAGTTCCACCGAGGGGATTTCTTCCATCAATTGCGGAGAGATGCGGTAGATGCGGTCTTTCTGGTAGTCCCGGGCGAAGCCGAGGGCAATCTGTGTGATGTAGCCGGAGGCAATCAAGGCGGTGTTCGAATTGGTCGCGTCAACAATCACTTGCAGGGGCGCGGTCTGGCCCTTGCGCAGCTTCTGGGCGAAGCCGGCGTTGATCTGGAGACCAACCGTAGCCTTTCCTTGATCAATGAGATCCCCGATCTGGCGGTAGTCCGTCAGTTGGCGTTGTACGTCGAAATAGGGGCTGGAAGAAAAACGGGAAATCAGTTCGCGGCTCTCCTGGCTGTGGTCGAGATCGAGCACAACAGTCGGAACGTGATGAATCTCGAAAGTGGCTGCATATCCAAAAACGAGCATCTGAATGATTGGCGGGCCGAACAACACAAAACGCGTGCGTTTGTCGCGGAAGACCTGGATGAACTCCTTAATCAGCATCTGCTTGAGGCGCGCCAGCATGGCTTCTCCTTACGTCAACCTCTTGTGGAATGCACGGGTGGCGAGCAGTGCCAGTATGATTGTGAACACAGCCAGGGGAACGAGGTCGGCGTAGAGCATAGCCGTGGGCGTCCCCTTGAGAAATATCTTCTTCAGGACCGAAACGTAGTAGCGCGCCGGCAGGATGCGCGTGATCCACTGAAGCACCACCGGCATCTGCTCAATCGCAAACAGGAATCCAGACAGCAGGAAAGCGGGAAGGAAGGTAATAAGCAGCGCAATTTGACTCGCTGCGAACTGGCTCTTGGCAATCACCGAGATAAAGAACCCGAGCGAAAGCACCACCACCATGAACATGGCCGAGCTGACCAGCAAAGTTACAAAAGAACCTCGGAAGGGTACGTGAAACCAATGGATGGCGATCAGGGCGCAGAGAATGACGTCGAACATTCCTATGGCGAAATAGGGCAGCAGCTTGCCAAGCATGATTTCAGCCAGCGTGACCGGAGTTGAAATCAACTGCTCCATGGTGCCGCGTTCCCATTCGCGCGCGATGGTCAGCGAGGTGAGGAAAGCCCCGATCACAGACATGACCAGGGCTAGCACGCCGGGAACGATGAATGCGCTGCTTTCAAGATCCTCGTTGTACCAGGTGCGGGTTTCCACACGCACGGGAGCAGCCTGGGCGAGTTGGCCACGGTTGCGGAGCCATGCAAGCTGAATGTCCGACGAGTAGCCCTGGACAACCCCTTGGGCATAGCCGAAGAGGACATTGGCGGTGTTGTCGTCAGTGGCGTCGACGAGCGCTTGCACCTGTGCCGGGCGGCCGTCGTGCAGGCGCTGCGAGAAATCCCACGGAACGACTATCCCCATTCTTGCGCTGCCGTCGTCAAGCGCCCGTGTGAGTGCCGGATAGTTGTTCACTACGCGCACAACATTGAAATATTCGCTGGCCTGAAAGTGCTTCAATAGGTCCTGACTCTGCTGGCTCGCGTCGCGGTCGTACACATAGATGGGCAGCCTCTTGAGATCGAGGCTGACGCCGTAACCGAACAGGAGCATCAGAGTCACCGGCATAATCACGACAATGAACAGGCTGCGCGCATCGCGGAGAATCTGGATGAATTCTTTCCGAGACACGGCCAGGAAGCGAATGAAGCTCATGCTTTCCCTTCCTTTTCCGAATCGCGCGCGGTTGTAACAGACACGAAAACGTCTTCCAGGCTGGGGTGTATCTTCTCTATGCGGCCAACGGTGATGTTGTGTTCCGTTAGGAACCTCTGAACGTCCGGGATCGCAGTGGCAGCGTCGTGCACGACTAGGTGCAGCGCGTTACCAAAGACCGCGGCGTCTATCACGTCTGGTGCGGATTGCAGGACTTCCACTGCGTTTGCCAGCGGTTCGCACTCGACCAGCAGCAGTTCGCCTATCATCGATTTCTGCTTTAGCTCGGAGGGCGTGCCCAGGGCGACTATCTTTCCGCGAAAAATCAGGGCAAGACGGTTACAGTATTCCGCCTCTTCCATGTAATGCGTAGTCACGAAGACGGTCACGCCCTCCTCTGCCATGTAGTGAATAAGGTCCCAGAACTGGCGGCGAGAGATGGGGTCAACACCGGAAGTGGGCTCATCCAAGAAAATAACAGCCGGCTCATGCAGTACTGCACACCCCAAGGCAAGGCGTTGCTTCCACCCGCCGGGAAGCGTGCCGGTAATTAGATTCTCCTGGCCTTTGAGGTTTGCCATTTCCAGGGTCCATTTGATTCGTTCTTCGAGCTTGCCCGAAGGCACGCTATAGAGGCCGGCGAAAAGGCGTATGTTTTCGATTACTTTGAGATCGTTATAAAGGGAAAACCTTTGCGACATATAGCCGATGTTTTGGCGCACCGATTCGGGCTCGCGGCCCACGTCATTTCCTGCAACCCGCGCGCGTCCGGATGTAGGCGTCAGCAGACCGCAGAGCATGCGGATGGTCGTGGACTTACCGGCGCCATTCGGTCCCAGAAAGCCAAACACCTCGCCTTTTCGGATCTCGAGATTGATGTGATCGACAGCCACAAAATCGCCGAACTGTTTGACCAGGTTCTCGATCACGACAGAGTTGTTGCCTTCAGGCATGGGATGACACTCCACCGCCGACCGCATCCACGAAGAGATCCTCGATCGTAGGCGAGACTTGTTGAATCGCATCGAAGGGGATTAGCGCGATCTTTAGTTGCGTCTCGAATTCGGGAATGCGGCGGGCGGCATCATCAACCACCACGTGCAGGCCGTCACCGGTCACCACGAGACTTGAGATTCCAACCGTGTGCTCGAGTTGGCCGCGCAACCGGCGCGGCTCGGCTGAGGTAATGGACAAGACTCCTTTGCCCAGCTTGGCCTTGAGATTCGCGGGTGTGTCGCAGAAGAGCAGCTTGCCCTGATGCAGCAAGGCGACGCGATGACAGCGCTCCGCCTCGTCAAGATAAGCGGTGGAGGTGAGAATGGTCACGCCTTGCGAGACCAGTTCGTAAAGGATGCGCCAGAAGTCGCGACGCGAAACGGGATCGACTCCCGTGGTCGGCTCATCCAGCAGGATCACCGTGGGACGGTGAATGAGCGCGCAGACCAGACCCAGTTTTTGCTTCATGCCGCCGGAAAGGTTTCCGGCAAGGCGCTTGCGGAATTCCTTCATGCCGGCTGCTTGTAAGAGTTGCGTGGAGCGCTCTCGGCGCTCAGTCCTTCTCACTCCGAACAGGTCAGCGTAGAAGCGGATATTCTCGTCAACCGTGAGGTCTTCATAAAGCCCGAAGCGCTGCGGCATGTAACTGAGGTGGTGCTTGGCGCCTTCGGGATCGTGGACGACATCGAAGCCAGCGACACGCGCTGTCCCTTCATCGGGCGGCATGATGCCAGCGAGCATGCGGAGCGTAGTCGTTTTCCCTGCCCCATCGGGACCTACCAGGCCAAAGATTTCCCCGGAGCGCACGTCAAGACTCAGGTGATCCACAGCGTGCACACCTGGAAAGCTCTTCGTGAGTCCCTCGGCGACGATCGCGGTTTGCTGTTGTTCAGCCATTACTTCTCCGGCGTAGCTCCTTGTTGGCCCGCGTTTGGGTTGGCTGCGGCTAGAACGACGCGGGCATCCGCAGGCATGCCGGGTTTGAGTTCGTGATTGGGATTTTCGACATCGATCTTGATGCGATAGACAAGGGTAACCCGTTCTTTGTAGGTTTGAACGCTCTTGGGCGTGAATTCGGCGTCCGGGGAGATGAATGAGACGCGCCCGCGGTATTCCTTGCCCGAATAGGTATCGGTGGTGATGGTTGCCTCCTGGCCCCAGTGAATGCGGCCCAGATCGGTTTCGGCGATATACGCGCGCAGCCAAATGTGATCGAGGTCGGCGAGCGTCACCACCGGAGTACCGGCAACAACCACCTCTCCAAGTTCAGCTTGGCGCACGGTGATCACTCCGGCAGACGGGGCGCGGAGGATTGTGTAGCCTAAGTTGACTCGCGACAGCCCCAGATTGGCGTTGGCTTCCGCGAGATTGGCGCGAGCGATCACGATATCTTCTTTGCGGCTTCCTTCGACGGCTTCGTTGTAACGCTGTTGCGCTGCCTGGAAGGTCGCCTCGGCACGCTTCAGGGCGGTATCCGCGCGGTCGCGGTCCTGGGCGGAGACCTCATCTTTGCTGAACAGATGCTGGTCGCGCTCATAGTCGAGCTTCTTCTGTTGCAGATCGGCTTGTGCATCGAGCATGGTTTGCTGCGACGCCTTCACTTCCTGCTCGCGGGTTCCGGCGAGCGTGAGCGCAAGGTTGGATTCGCGCACGTGCACGTTGGCTTCGTCGATCCGCACCTTCTGCCTGTAATCGGCATCATCCAGGCGTGCCAAAAGGGTGCCGCGCTCAACCCATTGGCCTTCCTCAACAGGTAAGTCGATGATGCGCCCTGGAACCTTGAAGCTCACCAGGCTCTCGTGCGCCTCGATGTTGCCCGAAAGTGTGAGCTGATTCTCGGGTTTCGCTTTCTTAGCAATACGCGGATAAAAATACGCGCCTGCGGCGATCGCTGCCGCTATCAGTATCAGAACAAAGAGACGCCGTTTCATACCTTCCTACCTCGCGAGCGAAAACCTGCGCCACAGGCCGGTAAGCCAAATCGATTAGGGATTCCCCGGATACGGTCCAAAGTTTCTCTTTCTTTCTCCCACGCACCGCAGATCGGGGCTTGCCTGCGAAAGGATGTCAACAGTACTGAAAATGCTCTCATCGCTTTGCCTCTTGGCTGGGGATGGCGATGGCCCTCCAAAAGTGCTGAAAGCTTCCTTCTATCCAAGCTTCAAGCGCAGGCTGGCCCTGCAGCGACCAAAGCAGGAGCGTTCCCATGAGCGCCTGCTGGAGCTGAAGCGCAACCTTTTCTTTTTTAAAGCGAGAATCGATCTCTCCGCGCTTTTGCCCGGCGGCCACAACCTGGGCGACCATCTTGCGGCCTTCGCGGAGCTTGCGGTCCACAAGGTCACGCACACGCTCGCTTGCGAGAAAGGACGAGATCAAGGCACGGGCGAGGTCGGGACTGCGACCCGGTTCTTCGGCGACGCGAAGGAACAGACGATGCAACACCGAGTAAATAGTCCGTTTGCGAGATTCGGCCAGCGTGACGGCTTCTCTTACCTTGCCAAGTTGAATTTCAGCCATCACACCAAGCACGTGATCTTTGCTCTCGAAATAGTTGAAGAACGTCCCCTTGCCGACATCCGCGGCTTCGGTGATGTCCTCCAGCGTGACATTAGGAAAACCGCGCTCGGCAAAAAGCTGAAGTGCACAACGGAACAGTCGCAGACGCGTTTCGGCGGCGCGACGTTGGCGGCGTCCCATGGCTTGCAAGTGAGGGAGATTCTCGGAAGCCGGGACCTCGATGAGAGTGGTAGCGTGAGATGCACGCCTGTTATTCATAGCCGACCAATACCCATATATGACTATAAGTCGTATTTATTGCGCCGAGACGGTGATTTGTCAAGGGACAATTGCAGGTTTGTCCCCAGTGTCGTTTGTCTTTGCCAGGGCGAGAGGCATTTCGTCGTGTGACAGGCTCTCTTTACAGATGGGCGCACTCCGCGCTGCGGTTCGTGCCAAGACAGATAACTGTTGGATTGTCGACAACTCGGAAACGTTTGCCGACAAGAAGCCCGTGTCCTGACCTGCCCCCCGAAATTTAGTCCAGGTAAAACTTAGCTTCTCCGGGTATGAGACAGGGAGAGGAGAAGGAGCTCGACCGCTACGTCGCTTTGAAGTTCCTTCCCGACGAACTCGTCCTCGATGCACAAGCTCTCAGCCGTTTCCAGCGGGAAGCCAAAGCCGCATCCTCCCTCAACCACCCGAACATCAGTACGATCCATGAAATTGACGAGGCCGATGGACGAACGTTCATCGCCATGGAGTTTCTGGACGGCCTCACGCTGAAGCATCGCATCGCTGGAAAGCCGCTCGAGTCGGATATCCTGCTCGGTTTGTGGATTGAGATTGCCGACGCTGTGGACGCCGCGCACACCAAAGGAATCGTTCATGGCGGCATCAAACCTGCCAACATTTTTGTGACCGAGCGCGGACACGCTAAGATTCTCGACTTCGGATTGGCAAGCTCTCTGGAATGGGAGGTCGCGCTGCCGGAATGCCGACGGTTGCAGGTGACATGACCGAGGGCGCGAGCGCAGAGTGTGACGCAAAACTTGCCCACACTACCAAAGTCGAATCATGCAATTTACCGTGGGAATGTAACCCGGCATAACCCAGATCTGAATTCTCCGCTTCCGTCTCGCAGCAGGTTTTGCCGACTCAGACGGGATTATTGGTAGGGACAGGTGTCAGAACGGCAACCACGAAAGTACTATCGCGATTGGGACTGCCGCCAAACTCCCCACCAAACGCGGGCTGCGCGATTCTGCCGCACGCCCCTCCGCAAAGCCGTTGGAGGCCGCGCATTTCCTTGCGAAACAGTGGCATAGACAAAGGCGTGGCGATCTCTTGCCCATCTGAGTATGTTCTCATGCGCCTAAACCTTAGTAACTGTCCCGCTAGGAAGCGCGGACGGGTGCACCCCCACTGCTCCAAAGCAGTACTTTCGTCCAGTTGTTGCCCACACCTGAATGAGTTACCACTAGCTTAGGCCCAAGTATCGGCGGAGCGGGTGTACCCGGCGCCGCAGTCGAGCGTGATGGTCCTTAACCCAGCAAATGGCCGGGAAAGGGCGGCGGGAAACACCTGGTAATCCGTCGATACCGCCATTTCGGAAGCGAATGTCTTAACGAAGAGGAGCTGCCCATGAGTCACAAAAAAAGAAACGAGCAGGGCTTCTCCTTGCTGGAAACCCTCATCGTAATCGGCATCATGGCCATTCTGGCGAGCATCACGATCTTCAAGAGCTTCGGCAGCATGGAGAATTACCGGGCGAATTCGGCCATGGACATCGTCAGAAGCCAGTTGCGCGTAGCCCGGCAGGTGGCCATCAGCCAACGACGTAACGTCCAAGTTTCATTTAACGTCGCGGGCACTCCCCCAACGATTACATATCAGGTACAAGCCGGTAATTACGCTGGGAGCACCGAAGTGAATGGGACTCCTGCCATCATGCCGCTTCCTAATCAAGTGCAATTTACAACGGAAGGCACACCGGATACCCCGATGGGTTTTGGCACCTGCAGCGGCGTTTCTGGCGCAATTTGCATCGGCCCCCCCAACAACCCTGTCAGCGGCGGCCCGGCTATCATGGGCTTCAATACTGAGGGCCAATTTACAGATAGCACCTATGTCAACACGCTGAACGGAACGATTTTGATAGGAATTCCGAATCAGATCGCCACGGCTCGCGCGGTGACCATCTTGGGTGGCACGGGCCGCGTTCGCTCGTATAGCTACATCGGCGGAACGGGAACATCCAAGTGGACGGAATAGGGGGTTCTACCATGCAAAGAGGCCGCAGAGTTCGAACACAAAAAGGTTTCACCCTGCTCGAGGTCATGATTTCCATGCTTGTCCTCTCACTCGGTGTTCTCTCCCTCGTTTCGGTTTTCACCCAGGGTCTCAGAGCTTCCTACCAGACTCAGATTCAGTACGTCGCGCAACAAAAGGCGCAGGAAGCTTTGGAGACGATCTTCACCGCTCGCGACACCAAGCTCCTTACCTGGGCGCAAATTGCCAACGTGAGCAACGGCGGGGTTTTTAAGGACAATGCGCAACCGCTTTGCGCTTCTGGGCCCGACGGTCTGTTTGGCACGCAAGACGACGATTGCACCAATCCCGACGTTATCGTGCTTGGCCCGGGCCCCGACGGCGTTTTCGGGACTGCCGATGACGTCAAGGCCAATCTGAATCCTTGGATGACGCGCACGATTCAGATCACTCCCGCGGTTACCGTTCCTCCCACGCCGGGCCTGAATAAAGTCGTCATTACCATCAATTGGACATTCGAGGGACAGTCCTCTTCATTCGTGCTCGTCAGCTATATCTCTGATTTTTCGTGAGGCCTACGATGAAACTCCAGACAAAGAAAAAAATCGCGGGCTTTACCCTGATCGAATTGCTGATCGCCATGGCCGTCACCATAATCCTTCTATATGGTGCGGTCCTGGTCTTCCAGAATGCCACTTATTCCAATCAAATCGTCGTGCAATCGGCGGATATGTCGGACAATATGCGTGCTGGATTAAACCTCATTCAACAGGATCTCCAGCAAGCGGGCGCCGGCATTCCAGTTGGGGGCATCTCCATCCCCTTCACCGCGAGTGGTACTACCGGTTGTGGAACAACTCCGGCGATTAAACGTCCCGTCCCGGTCGGCGCGCCGCTCACTACGTTTCCCCCGTGCAACCCCACTATGCCCGCCGTAGAGCCTGGAAACTCCTTTGGGCCTGCTCTGACGGCCCCGGATGCTACTGCCGGCACCGCTTCCAATCCCGATCCCAGTGGCGTAACCGACGAAATCACCATGCTCTATGAGGACAACACCACGCCGCTCAACAACCTTCCGGTTTATTCGACTGTGGGCGCGCAGATATGCACGAAAGGATCCGTGGTGCTGACCGGCACCACTCTTGTGGTTACCTTCGATCCCGCTTGCATCAATCTGAGTCAAGCGGGCATCGCGGTTCAGGTCGGCGACCTCATCCTATTGTCGAATCCGAATGGCAACACCTTGGTTTGCGTCACGGCCATCTCGACTGCGGCCAATTCTTTGACCTTTGCCTCGGGTGACCCCTTTGGCTTGAATGCGCGCAACCTCTCGGACAACAGCGGCACAATCCTGCAGCTGGAGAGCTCCGCCACCTGCGGTGGCGGGAACGCTTGTTTTCCGTCCACGCTGGCCACCCGCATCTGGATGATTAGCTACTACCTGGACAACACCAGCAGTCCCCCGTGGGTCCGGCTGGTCCGGGCGGTTAACTTTGAGTCTGCGTCGCCCGTCGGCGAGACCCTCGAGAATTTGCAGTTTAGCTACAACTTCGTGGACGGCATCACCAATCCTTCAAACCAAAACACGGTTCCCGCCGGCAATTCGGAATCGCAGATCCGTTCGGTCAATGTCTATCTGGCGGCCCGGTCCAGTTACAACCTCCAGCAGGGCACTCACGCTGCTTATGCACGGAATAATTTGATGACGCAGGTCAGCCTCCGCAGCATGGCCTACGTCGATCGCTACTTTTAAGAGGAGCTGGCAATGCGAACAAAGCGTCATCGTAAAACTACTAGTTCACATCAGGAAGCGGGGGTTGCGCTGATCACGGTGCTCCTCCTGATGTTCCTGATGTCCAGCCTCCTGGTGGGCTTCTGCATTTTGCTGATCTCCAACCAGCAGTTGGCGGGTTCCAATAACGCCGACGTTTCGGCCTTCTATGGCGCGGAAGCGGGCATGGAGCAGTTGACGGCTAACCTCGGGAACCTGTTTGCCCAAACCTATTCGCCGACCATGTCGCAGATCAACGCCGTGGCGACCAGTCCCGCTGCTCCCGTCATCCCCGGGATATCGTTCGTGAACGGTTCTGGTGCATCAGGCTACACGATCTCTCTGAACCCCGCCACCACGACTTACGATTCCAACGGAAACCCGATCCCGAACACCTCCGCGGTCAAGATCGGCCCTTACGCAGGTTTGACTGCCTTTACGCTTGACTACATTCTTACGGTCCATGCCCGGACGACGGCGGGCCGCGAAGTGGAACTGACGCGCACCACGCAGACGGTGGGCATTCCTGCCTATTCGTTCGGCGTTTTTTGCGGCATAGACTGCAGCTTCTTCGCCGGGCCCACCTTCACCTTTGGCGGGCGTACCCACTCCAACGGGAACCTTTTCCTTGCGAGCCAGTCCACGTTGACTCTCGCCGACAAAACGGATGCGTACGGGGATATCATTCGCACCGAACTCTCGAACGGCTTTCACAACGCGGGCACTTACGATGGAACAGTGAACGTCACCACGAAGCCCGCAGGCACCTCTTGCCCCAACTGCCGGGCCCTGGCCATGAGCGAGGGAAGCTGGGACCCAGTGACAGCCACAGCGGATGCCAATTGGCCCACGATCTCCACGGGCCCCAGCCCAACGGATTACAATCACAACCTGATTAACGGGCTCGGTAGCCTGGCCCCCACGCTTTCCACGGGCGCGAAACAGCTAAACCTTGCCGTGGCCATTCTCGGGAACGGGGCCACGCAAACTGTGGACCTGAATCGCCGCCCTGCGCTTGGTGAGGCCAGGACCATCACCTCGGAGCGGTACTTCGATCAAGCCAGCTTGAGGATTCTACTCTCGGACAATGCTGCAGACATCACAAGTTTGCCATGCGTCACCGCAGGGGCGCCGCTTGACCTGAGCACCATGGCCAACCCCCTTAAGCCAGTTGCCAACTGGACTGCCTCCGGCGCGCCGTTGTCGACGATATTCGCCAACGTGGCCAAGAATACCACCGGCGCCGGTGCGCTTCCTTTGGCTGCTTCCGGCGCGGCTGGCGTAACTGGAGGCCTCTACACTGCGACGGACGGCTATTGGGTGCCGAATGGGTACCCCGTCATTCATGGGTTCATCAAGATTGAAGAGCAAACCAGTTACGGCAACGCCACTAGTTGCGGCACTTGGGTGGACGTAACCACCGAGATTCTCGGCTACGGATACGTCGGGCGCAACATCGACCCCGTCCCGCAATCTTGGAATGGATCAACACTCAATCCGCAATGGCCTGGCACGACGGCAAGCATGGCGCCGTCAGAACCACCTGCTACTTGGCCCACCCCATCGCTTCCTGCCGCTCAGGTCGGCACTCAGAGCATGCAGAACGGCTCCGCGGCTGTTCCGCTGTGGGCGGGTGGAGCTACTCTGTTGAGCGCCGCTTCTACACCCACTTCACCCCACATCTGCCCGGACCCTCATCCGAATGCCATCATTCGCCTGGAACGTGTCCGTGACAATCCCTCGTCCAATACCGCCTTTGCGACGGGCCAGCTCAACGTCCCTGTTGGCAATCTCCCCAAGCAAGCCACTGCCGCTCAAGTTTGCGGTGTCGATCCAGCCACGGGCAAGCTTGCCGGGGGATGGACTCCTCAATTTCAGGACTTCTGGCCCAACGTCCTTTTTGATACGCGCGAAGGCGAACTTCGCGAGGCCTCCATGTCCGCCGCAAACAACTGGCCGACGCTGAACGGCGCCATGTCCTATATCGAGATCGACGGCAAAAACCTGGCCAACTGGTTTGCCGGCACGCTCGGGGGCAACGCCACTACTGGCCCAAACACCAAGGATCCCAACAACTCCTCGAACAACTTTGTCGTCTATATCTCTGACCGTCGCGGAAACTATGCGGACTCTACCGTTCAGGCGATCACCATATGGCCTCCCCTTTCCTCCTCAGGTAATGAGACCGGTGAATACGGCTGGACGGACAACATCAACCCTGGCAATGCCGCCGCCGGCTGCCCCAACGACGCTCTGGATACGGGCGAGGACGAAAACCTCGGGACAACGGACGCCGGGTTGTTCTACTTCTACGGCGCCAGCCAAAAGTACATCCACGCCAAAGGAGCATCACTCGCTTCCTTAACCACGAACCCCGGCACGTTAGGCGTTTTCTCGGTCCTTTCCGGTACGGCTCTCACCACCAACGACAACTGCGCGGCTGTTCCGGCTTACTCAACCACCGACAACATTTGGCCCATGATGGTTGCGACCAACCCCAACGCCCCGCGGGAAAACCCGCCGCTGTTCTTCCGCCGCGCCATCAAGATCATCAACGGCAACAATCTCACTGCCTTGGGCAAATGCCCGAGTGGTGACAATTGTGGCTTGACGATTGCCACCGAAAACCCCGTCTATATCCAGGGCGACTTCAACGCGAACTCGGCTAACGGCGGAATTGGTGACCCCTATGTGCCTTCTTCCGTGTCGTCGGACGCCGTCACCCTCCTTTCCAACTACTGGAATGATGTCAATTCCTTCAGCACACCCTATTGCGGTGACCAATCACAGTGCACATCAAACCGCGGTGGCATTACCACGAACTACCGCATGGCCGTCCTGGCCGGGGTCTCGGGCACGTTTCCGCTGCCCGGCGGCGCTACTAGCGCTACGGTCCCACAGGACTTCGGCACCAACGGCGGCGTGCACAACTTCCTGCGCTTCCTCGAGGACTGGGGTGTTGTTTGGCCTGGTAGTACCAGCGGGCAGACACTCAATTACAGGGGTTCCATCGTCCAGATGTTCTACAGCCGGCAGGCCAACGGCACCTTTAAATGCTGCAAAACCGTGTACAGCCCGCCGAGTCGTGGCTACAACTTCGACACCGACTTCTCGGACCCGAGCCTGTTGCCGCCGCGCACGCCGCTCTTCCGCGACGTCAACACCACCGGCTGGACGCGCGTCATGCTGCCAAGCCAGTAAAAACAGTCGTAGCGGCTTCACTTCCGCGAACGCCCCGGTCACCGCCGGGGCGTTTGCTTTGTGTGCAACTTCCGGCCCGCGCACCCGTACGCCCTTTCGTGGCACCGTGACCCTTTCGTAATACCTTGAAATGTAACGCAGAAACTTGATCCGAGCGCTCGTGCGCGGCCATGAACCCTCTCGAAACCCTTAGCCTGGTCCTTGGCGCCGGCTTCTCCTCCGGCCTGAATCTCTGTGCCACCGTCGAGAGTGCTCCCCTCTGCAGGATGTAGCAGGCGCCTTCGCCGCTTGCGGCTTCTCTCTTCCCGCGCGACTACTTCACGTAGGTCGCCAGCCAATCCAGGAACGTCTTGTACCAGAGCTGGCTGTTTTGCGGCTTCAGCACCCAGTGTCCTTCATCCGGGAAAATCAGAAGCTTGGACGGCACGCCTTGGCGCTGTAATGCACTGAAAAATTCCAGCGACTGCGTGTAGGGCACGCGGTAATCGCGCTCGCCCGCCACCACCAGCGTCGGCGTCTTGTACTTGCCGAGTTCCGCGGCGTAGGTGGAAGGCGACCACTTCTTGTAATTCTCCGGCGCCGTCCACGGCGTGCCTTGCATGTCGTGCTCACCAAACCAGAGCTCTTCGGTGGCATACATGGACGTTTGGTCGTACACGCCGGCATGGCTCACGATGGCCTTGAAGCGATCCGTGTGTGTTGCCAGCCAGTTCGCCATGTATCCGCCGTAGGAGCCGCCCGCTGCGGCCAGCCGCGTTTTGTCAATGAAGGGATATTTCGCGATGGCCGCGTCGATTCCCTTCATGATGTCAACATATGCCTTGCCGCCCCAATCGTTGGTGATTTCGTCCGTAAATTTTTGCCCGAAGCCCGTCGAGCCGCGCCGGTTGATCATCAGCGTGACGTAGCCCGAAGCCGAGAAAACTTGCTCATTCCAGCGGTAGCCCCAGGCGTCATCCCACACGGACTGGGGCCCGCCGTGCAGCAGCACCAGCGTCGGGTATTTCTTTGCGGGCGAAAAGTCCGGCGGCCGCACCAGCATCGCCTGCACTTTCGTTCCTTCAGCGCCTTCAAACCAGAAGCTCTCCGGCGCATTCATTTCCAGTTGCGCCAGGATGGCATCGTTGTGATGCGTCAATGGCTTCAGGCCGCTGCCATCGCCCGCGGCGACAAATAATTCCGTCGGTGATGTCAGGCTGGTCCGCTCCGCCACCAAAACGGTCGCGTCGCCGTTGAGGGAGAATGCGCCATTGTAGCCATCGAGCAGTTTCTTCGGTGCCGCGCCGGCGCGCGCCTCCATTGCATAAATCGGCTGGAGCGTCTCATTTTCAGCGGTGAAGTAAATGGTTTTGCTGTCCGGCGACCACGCCAAATCGTTGGCGCTGCGATCGAATCCGGCGGTGAGATCCGTGCTCTTGCCCGTGTGGCGGTCGTACAGCATGATGCGCCACCGGTCGGCCTCGTATCCCGCGGTGAGTTGCGCGTGGTAGGCGATCGAGAGTCCATCCGGCGAATACACGGGATTGCCATCGAACCCGGGATTGGAAGTGATGCGCTTCGCTTCACCGCCGGAGACGCGCACGACGAACAGGTCGGCATTCGTGCTGATGGCTTCCACTTTGTCCGTCACCGCGGTGTAGCAAATCTCGTTGCTGTCCGGCGAAAAATTGATGTCGCCGGGACCGCCGCGCATCCCGCCGGGCGGAATATCGTAGTCGGCTTCCGGCGTGAGATCGCGCGCGGGAGAACTGCCGTCGGCGGACATGACGAAAAGGTGGCTGCGCTTGCCCTCGGACCATTGATCCCAATGGCGGTAGAGAAGGTGGTCGTAGATGCGCGCTTTCACCTTGCTCTTTTCCTTTTCTTCATCGCGCTTAGCGTTGCACGCGTCATCTTTGCAATCCACATAGACAGACGACGTGAAGGCGATGCTCTTCCCATCCGGCGCCCATTTGAACAAATCGGCCCCCGTCGAAAGCTGCGTCAGTTTTTTGGCTTCGCCTCCCTCCATCGAAAGCAGGTAGACCTGGGGAATGCCGTCGCGCGGGGAAAGAAACGCCAGCGTTTTGCCATCGGGGGACCATGCGGGTGCAGAGTCGCGGCCGCCTTGGGTTACTTGGATGGCTTCGCCGCCCGCTGCGGGGATGATCCAGATATTGCTGACGCCGCGGTTCAACTCCATGTCCGGCGTGGACACCGCGTAGGCCACCCATTTGCCGTCGCGCGAGACCTGTGATCCCTCGACGCGATGCATTTTGATCAGATCATCAAAGGTGATCGCGTGTTTCGCCGGTGCCGGCGCCTGTGCATGTACAGCCAAAGCCACGCCCAGCGCGATGGCCAGAATTCCACTGCGCCTTACTATGCGATTCCTCATTGTTCCTCCACCCCTACGGCGATTTTCCGCGCAATTCCCAAAACATTGCATGATGGCACGATTGCGAGGCGAATCCAAGGCGCGGCACGGCCGAGAAGACGGCGGTCCACGCGAAATTCGCTAGTAGGTCTTCGGTGAGCTGACCGGAGCCGCCTTCATGCGCGCAATATCACCCAGCACGTCGCTCTTTCCGTTGATTGCTTCGAGGTGCGGATTGCGCTCACCGCCGTGATAATCGATGCGGTAGGTCTTATAGTAATCGGCGCTTTCGGCGAGCAACTCGATGGGTTCTTTGCTGTCTTTCGCCAACTGGATGGCGCTGTGCACAACTTCCGGCGACCACTTCCGGCCGTTCACCGCCACCAGATGCATTCCCGGCGCCAGCCCCGCCAGATCCGCCGGTGAGCCGGGAATCACGTCCAGGATGCGGTCGCTTTGATCGCCACCCGTTGCGTGCACGTCAAAGCCGAGTGAAAAGCCGAAGGCGGCCACTTGCGTGACGATTTCTTCCGCCTTTTCGTGCTCGTTCGGAATATCCGTGAACACCACTCTCCAGCCGGAATTCTCCAGGCCGCCAAGCGGCGCGCCCGGCCCGTGCGAGCGGAGGCGCTCGGCAAAAAATCCCCGCCAGTCATGGGGCACAACCTCGTTCATTCCCGCCACCACATCCTCGAATGTGTAGGGCACGACTTTCGGCCCGGTGTTTTCGCCGCCATGAAATTTTCGGCAAAAATCATCGAGCGATTTCTTGCCTTGGGATTCGCGGCGGATAATGGTATCGGCCTCCAGCCAAATCAGGGTGCTTTCATCGTAGTAATCAACGCTGCGGCGCCGCGAAGCTCCCGCCACCGGCGCGCCGTAAAGGATCTGCGCGGAAATTGCCGTGTCCTGCAGATCTCGCCAGGTGCGTCCCGGCCAGTCATTCAAATACGCGGCGGTGGCCGCAAGATACTCGCGCAGCCGTTCCGGCGTCCAGAAGCCGCTGCGCGCCGCCAGCATCACTCCGAGATATTGCGTCAGCCCTTCATAGACCCATAGCAGATCACCCTTGAGAGGCGTCTGATAATCGGAGGCAACCAGGCCCACGGGGCGGCGATACTTGCCGTTCCAGGAGTGCGTAAATTCATGCGCCAGGAGATCCATCTGCGTCTCGAGGACCTCGGGATCCAGAAACATCGCTTCGGGGGCGCGGTCATCGCTGGATTCGTGATGCTCCACGCCATCGGGAGGCATGACGTCGCTTAAGGAGAGCAGAAAATCGTAGCGGCGATAGTGGCGCGCACCGAATAGCGCTCCCGTCTCCGCCACGAGTTGGCGCATGCGCTGCACATCCGCGGGGCTCACCGCCAGCGCCGCGGGCCCATCCGCCGCGATGTGGATGAAATGTTCGGGTCTCTGTCCGGGCGCCAAATCAATGGTGCGGAAATAGGCACCGGCAATCACTGGCGAATCGATCAGCGTGGTCAAGGAAGCGGGGGCGAACTCGACCGCGTCCGATGTCTCCTTTGCCACCGGCAGCGCCGTGCCGTATTTCCATCCAGGGGGCAAGCGCAAACTCGCGACATAGGTCAGATCGTCGGTCCTCGGCCCTTGTGGATAAAGCGTGACGAGGTACCAGTTCAGCACCGCAATCTGCGCGGTCGCGGAAGGAGTCTCGTGCGAGCCGCTCGAATCCGCCGGCGACAGATAGTCCAACGCCACCTCTAGCGTGCTGGCGCTACTCGGAACTTCCAAATGAAAAGCGTACATGTCCACATCATCGCGGCGCCATGCCACTTCCTGTCCCGCGGCCCGCATTTTCAGGCCGATGAGATCGACGATTGGTCCCGTCGGCGCATGTTCGCCCTGAATCCACTTCGGGTAGACGAGAGTGAGCGGTCCGGGTTTCACGGGAAGCACGAGTTGCGCATGAAAAAGGTGCTTGGCGGCGTCGCGCAAATCGACGGCGATTTTCACCGGCTCTTGCGCGGACTGCGCGTGACTCCCGCTGATCGCGACAAGACCCAACACAAGAAAAATACTGAACGAACGAAGGCAGAATCGCGTGAACAAGTGGAATCCTCCAAACCCGCGAATGAGTATCATACGACTGTGCCGCCGGGTCACCTATAGGAGTCGCCGCCTGGTTTGCTACAATCACAATATGAGCACGGCCACACACTCTTCCGCGCTATTTTCCCGCAATCTCCGAAAACAGTATCCGGTGGCGGTGCGCGGCGAAGGCAGTTGGATCATCGCCGCAGACGACCGGCGCTATCTGGACGCTTCCGGCCAGGCTGCGGTGGTCAGCATCGGCCACGGCGTTCCGGAGATTGGCCGGGCCATGGCCGAACAATCCAACAATATCGCCTTCGCGCACACCTCGCAATTTCACACCGCGCCTGCTGAAAAACTTGCGGCACGTGTACTGGCGCTTGCTCCAAGGAATTTCCACGATGGGGGGCGGGTTTATTTCACTTCGGGAGGTTCGGAAGCCGCGGAAACCGCCATCAAACTGGCGCGGCAATATTTTCTGGAACGCAAACAGAACGCGCGTTACCGCGTGATCTCCCGCAAGCAGAGTTATCACGGGAGCACGCTCGGCGCGATGTCCGTCAGCGGCAACGTGGCGCGGCGAGCGCCGTATGCGCCGATGATTCCGGAGTGGGGCCACGTCGCGCCGTGCTTCTGCTACCACTGTCCGTTCGACAAGGCATTTCCGGAATGCCAAGTCGCTTGCGCGGACGATCTGGATGCATTTCTGCAAGCGAATGACGCCTCCACAGTCGGCGCGTTTATTTTTGAGCCTGTTGTCGGCGCAACGCTTGGCGCCGCCGCCGCCGTGGATGGCTACACGAAACGCATTGCCGAAATTTGCCGCAAGCATGGCATCCTGCTGATCGCGGACGAGGTCATGAGCGGGATGGGCCGCACGGGCAAGCCCTTTGCGAGCCAGCACTGGGGTCTCGAGCCGGACATTATTCTTACCGGGAAGGGCATCGCCAGCGGCTACGCGCCGCTTGGCGCGGTTCTGGTAGCCCCGCACGTGGTCGAAGCGTTTGAAAAAGGCACCGCGGCGTTCATGCATGGCTTCACATACCAGTCGCATCCGGTGGCCATGGCCGCGGGGAATGCGGTGTTCGACTATTTGGAAGCGCACAAATTGTTCGATCGGGTGACCCCGGCGGGTGAAGCGTTGCGCAAGACGCTCGCTGCGCTGAAAAGCCACCCGCACGTCGGGCAGGTGCGCGGTTTAGGGCTGCTGCAGGGCGTCGAATTCGTGAAGAACAAATCCACGCGCGAGCCGTTTCCCAAGGAAGCGGGCATTGCCGAAAAGATTCGCCAGGCTGCGCTGGGAAAGAATGTGCTTACCTATCCCACGCAGGGCTGCGTGGACGGCTCGCGCGGAGACCACGTGCTGCTTGCGCCGCCCTTCGGCATCACGGCGGAAGAGTGCCGGCTCATTGCGGAGGCATTGCAACACGCCTTGGCAAAAGTCTTTCCCGCTTGAGCGGCTCGCGCTACTCTTTTTGGCGGGACTTCATCATCATTCCTACGTTCGTTCATTTGGGAGATGCCTTTCATGCGCCGTGATCTGCCGTTCCTGGCCTTGCTGCTCGCCTCTGTTCTTATCGCGATTCCGTCTTGTCCACAGGAAAGAAACGCAGCCAAACCACGCGCACGCGATCTAGGTGTGCCGTTTGATGGAACACCCGGCGCATTCAACGCCATTACCGACGTGCCGGGCGTAACCGTGGGCCATACCACACTGGTTTCCGGCGAGGGAAAACTGGAGGTCGGCAAAGGGCCGGTACGCACCGGTGTGACCGCGATTTTGCCGCGCGGAAAAGATTCGTTTGACGGCGCGGTGTTTGCAGGCTGGTGGTCGCTGAACGGGAATGGCGAAATGACCGGCACGACCTGGTTGGAAGAATCCGGTTTTCTGGTGGGTCCGGTGATGATCACGAACACGCACAGCGTGGGGGTGGTGCGCGACGCCGTCATCCAATGGATCGTCGCGCATCGCAAGGTGGGGCCGTACGATGATTGGTGGTCGCTGCCGGTGGTTGCGGAAACGTGGGACGGCTGGCTGAACGACATTAACGGCTTTCACGTGAAACCGGAGCACGCCTTTCACGCCATCGAATCCGCGCATGGCGGCGTCATAGAGGAAGGGAACGTTGGCGGTGGCACGGGGATGATTTGCGGGGGATTCAAGGGCGGGATCGGCACGTCTTCGCGCAAGCTGTCGGCGAGTAATGGTAGTTACACCGTTGGCGTGCTGGTGCAATGCAATTACGGATCGCGGCAGAATTTTCGCGTGGCCGGCGTTCCGGTGGGCCGCGAGATATGGTCGGAGGATCCGTACGCCTACCAGCCGTCGGAGATTTCAGAGCGCGGCTCGATCATTGTTGTAGTGGCGACGGACGCGCCGCTGGTGTCGCAGCAACTCAAGCGCCTGGCGCGCCGCGTTTCCCTCGGACTGGGCCGGAACGGCAGCATTTCGGACAACGGCTCGGGCGACATTTTCATCGCGTTTTCAACGGCGAATCCCGGAGCTGCTGCGACAGACCACGTGGTGGATTTGAAGATGTTGCCGAACGATCAGCTTGGGCCGCTGTTTGAGGCTACTGTGGAAGCGACGGAAGAGTCCATCGTCAACGCGGTGGTTGGCGCCGAATCCATGACCGGGATCGAAAACCATCACGTGACCGCGTTGCCGCACGACCAACTCCGCGCGGTGCTCAAGAAATACAACCGGCTGAACCCCTAACAACTGGCTGAAAAACCCCCCGAATCTGTCATTCCGAACGGAGTCTGGCGGGTGGTGCACCCCTCGCGCGGAAGTAAAGCGTGGGTGCCGCACCCTTTGGGTTTGGTTCATAAAGGGTGCGGGTTTAGAGTTAGCTTCGTGCCAGACGTGGCCCATCGCAGCAAGCTCTATTGCTACGGTTCCGGCGGCGATAACAGCTAACGGGATGAAGTGGAGATCGCCTTGGCTGCAATCCTTCTGCAGGGGATTGCGCATGGAAGAAAGTCCGGCGGGCGGAAAAGTCAAAACCCGCACCCTTACAAACCAAAGGGTGCGGCACCCACGTTTACACCTACTGTCCGTAAGGGGTCGTGCGTGAGTGATATACTCACTCGGTGCCACCTGAACCAAAAGAATTCTCTGCTCCACCCGCCCCGGAGTCCATTATGGAAATTCCGCTCAACGGGGAACGACCATGAGCCGTGGACGAATCTTGGAAGTGGTTCTGACGATGCTTGGCGCAGTGTTGCTGCTCATTGCATCGGCCGGCAAGCATCCCTACGGCTTTTACATGGTGCTCCGGCTTGTCATCACAGTTGGTGCAGTTTATTGGGCGTGGAGAGTGTACAAGGTGGGCCAGCGAGCTTGGACATGGATGTTTGTCGCGGTTGCGCTTTTTTTGAACCCGTTCTTGCCGATACGTATGCAGCGGGCACAGTGGCAACAGATTGATCTGTATCTGGGCATTCTCTTAATCGGATGGTCAGGATATTGGCTCTTCCGCAAGAAGATTTGAAGTAAAGAGGCTTTCGGAAGAAAAGGCGAAGGAGATTAACGAGGTGGATCACGTCCTTTCTGATCCGCAAAAGCGCCGTCTTTACAGAATTGCCTGGACAGCAGTGTGTCTGCTGTGGGGCGGAGGGTTTTCTCTGGCGGTATCTGCGCCGGATACCGTTTTGGGTATGATTATTGTGTTCGCCATGGCATTTGGTGGTTTCGCATGGGCTGCAATGGATTGGTCTAGTGGTATCAGCAAGGTCTTGGCCAAAATCGGAATTACAACTTTCGCAATGCGGGCTGCGGCAACTGTTTGTCTTATCTCATTTACGATTCTTGCCCTCAATTTCGTCGGCAGTCTCGCAGCCCGATCATCAACTCCCGAGACCCAGTTGAGAACCAGTGTCTCCGGCACGAGTGCCCCTCCGGTCCCAAATCAAAATAACGCGAGTGATGCCAGTAAGAGAGATGTCACTAAAGGTGTTTCGGGTGCGTCGGCAGGGTGTCATCCGCCTGTGTTTTCGCAGCAGGAACTCTCCGCCTTCGAACAGCAAGCTACCAGTGGTGACGCTGCGGCGCAATGCGGCCTCGGCATGATGTACAAAAAGGGCCAAGGCGTGCCCCAAGACTACACGCAGGCTGCAGCGTGGCTTCGCAAGGCTGCCGAACAGGGCAATGCTCATGCGCAGGTCAACCTTGGGGTTTCGTACTACCACGGCGAAGGCGTGCCGCAGGACTACGCTCAGGCTGCTTTCTGGTTTCGCAAAGCCGCTGAACAAGGCGATGCCGATGGGCAATGCGACCTTGGGGTTTCGTACGGCAACGGCGAAGGCGTGCCCCAGGACGACACCCAAGCGGTAGCGTGCTTCCGCAAAGCTGCTGAACAGGGCAATGCTCACGCGCAATACAACCTTGGGGCTTGGTACGAGGAGGGGGAGGACCAAGGAGTGCCCCAAGACGACACCCAAGCGGCGTTTTGGCGTCGCAAGATCAGGGCATGGAGGGCATATATCAACTCCGTTGACTTCCATAACTCCGAGCACTGGCGTTACACCCAAGCGGCCTTTTGGTATCGCAAGGCGGCTGATCAGGGCGACGCCGACGCGCAAGACGCCCTCGGGGATTTGTACGACAAGGGCCAGGGTGTGCCCCAAGACTACGCTCAGGCTGCGCTTTGGTATCGCAAGGCGGCTGATCAGGGCAATTCCAGTGCGGAATTCATACTCGGGTATTTGTACCTCGACGGCGATGGTGTACCCCAGGACGCCACGGAAGCGGCAGCGTGGTTTCGCAAGGCGGCAGAGCAAGGCGATGCTGCGGCGCAAACCAGCTTGGGGATAATGTACGCAAAGGCCCAAGGCGTGCCCCGAGACTACGCGGAAGCCTATTTCTGGTACGGCCTAGTGGCTGCTGGCGAGCAGGACGCCACGGACTCGAAACAGGTTGCGAAGGATCGAGACGAAGCCGCGTCTCACCTAACGCCAGCCGAGTTGGCCCGGGTTCAAGAGAGGGTGCGGAAGTGGTTCGAGGATCATCCGGCGAAGCCACAATGACGCGATACGTCTGATTGGAGCGTGGAATCGAGAGGCATAGGCAAGTGTTCTTCCGGAAACGGAGTAAATGGCACAACGTTCTAAGCAAATGTGATTACGGCGTAGGATGGCACTGTTTTCAAGCTCAAAAAGGAAATTCCGGTTATGTCGAGAGCGAACAAGTATGAACACCTGAAGAAACTGATACAAGCCTTCTCGGAGCCTTACCGGAACACAGTGTATCACTATACCTCGGCTGACGGTATTTCCGGCATCATCGACAAACACGAGATTTGGATGTCGAATACCGCCTTTATGAATGATACCACCGAGCTAAAGGCATTGGAAAAGGCGACGGGTATAAAGGATAGCGACTTTACGAACGACGCCGTCAAGGAAGCGTGGCGTAGAAGGGGCGATCGGGCTGGTATCCATGAGATGAATCAATACTATATGGCTTCGTTCAGCAAAAAAAAAGACTCGCTTGAACAATGGCGGGCATATGGAAACTTCTGTATAGGATTTGACGCAACAAAACTCGCAATAAAGAGACACATATCCCTGTACGAATGCCTCTATAACGAAGATGCTATCCGGGAATGGATATTGGCAGAGGAAAAAATACCCGAGTGGACCAACCTCCCTGACGAAGATCAGAGGAATCATGCTGCTTACAATCTCCTCTATGTCGCTTCTATGAAGTACAAAAACAAGTGTTTTAGCACCGAGGAAGAAATAAGACTCGTTGCCACCTCCTATCACAATTGGGGTTACCTGGACTCTCCCGGAATGCATGAAGACGATCTTCCGATCCATTTCAGACCTCACCGTTTATACGGCTTCCCCCTCCCCTACCTCAAATTTTTCATCGAGCGCGAAAGCAACAATCGCCCGCAAGGGACCCAAGAAACTGAACCGCAGTTGAAGGAAAGAAAATTGAACGAGGAAGCTGCCAAGCCACGAGAACTATTGCCGATCACTGAAGTTATCGTAGGACCGATGGCATACCAAAAGGAGGCAAGAACTGCTTGCGAAATCCTCCTATCCGAAAGAGGATACAAACAAGCCACGGTAACGGTGTCTGGTATACCGTATCGAGGGATTTAACCGGCGGGTTCTATAAAAGGGGATGTCAAGTAAAAACACCTTTCCCTCCGCAGGAGAGTTGCGATTTTCTGGCATCCCGGCGGGTGGCCGACAGGTTAAACGCTAGAACGAATTTTGGGTGCCGCACCTCTTGGGTTTGGTTTGCAAGGGGTGCGGATTTCTCTTGGATTCACTCTTCTGCCTATGATTCCATGAGCCGGCTCGCCTTTTGCGTGAGCGGGTTCAGCTTCGTCCGCTTAGAGTGCGAGCGGCGAGGTCTTGCGCGGCGGATTGAAGAAGGGCAAGGGCACGATTTTGGCGGAAACGGTTTTGCGCGAGGCTTCCACCGTCAATTCCATGCTGAGTGTCTGGCCCAGGGTGGCGCTTTCCCGGCTTATGGTAGCCAGCGCGATCATGCGTTTCAGCGTGGGCGACCATGTGGTGGACGTGGCCTTGCCCACCTGACGCCCGCCGCGATAGACCGGAACGGCCACGCGCGACGCTGTTGACGGAACTTGCGGCGCCATGCCGATTTTTTCGTAGAGCGCCTCGACTTCGCTCCAATTGATTTCCAAGCCCACCAACCGGCGCGCTGGCCCGCCCTTCTTCGCTTCCAGCGCCAGGGCTTCGCGCCCGACGAAGTTTTCCTTTTTCAAATCCACCAGCTTGGCGAGGCCGATTTCGCCCGGCGAGTATTTCTGATCTTCGATCAGGGCGCGCTTGCTGGAGATATAGTCCACTTCGATCAGGATCAGTCCCGCTTCGATGCGCGCGATATCCAAGGCCACCATGCCCGCGGCGTGGATATCGAAGGGCTTGCCCTTGTTCATCAGCTCGTCAAACACTTTGACGGCGTCTTTCCAGTTGACCCAGATTTCGTAGCCCAGGTCGCCGGTATAGCCGGTGCGCGAAATGTCCACGGGAACGCCGGCAATTTTGCCGTGCGTGACGCGAAAATATTTCAGCCTGGCAATGTCGGCGTCCGCAACGGCGTGCAGCAGTCTGCCGGAGGTGGGGCCTTGCAAGGCGAGCGCCGCAACTTTCTCGGAAATGTCCTCAATCTGCACATCCAGGCCGAGGGCGTTCTGCCGGAACCAGCGGAGGCTGGGATCGGCGGCGGTCCAGCGGTAGTCGTTTTCGCCGAGGCGCGTGATGGTGCCGTCGTCGATGACCTTGCCGTGGGGATCGCACCAGCAGCAGTAGATGACCTGGTCGATGGCCACCTTGTTGATGTCGCGGGCGATGACGCGATTGACAAGTTTGCTGGCGTCGCGGCCGCAGACGCGGTATTTGAAGAGCGGTGTGATGTCGATCAAAGCCGCGGTGCTGCGGATGGCGTTGTACTCGTGCTCGTGCGTCATTTCGTAGACGCTGGCGGTGTAATAGCCCGACCACTCCTTGAAGTTGAGGCTTTCGCAGAGCGCGAGAG